>Ga0182024_10003191_pt1 | contig 39449 bp, 36 predicted proteins | sample P32metaG_FD_120480 | JGI IMG/M metagenome (GOLD analysis project Ga0182024, IMG submission 120480) | Permafrost microbial communities from Stordalen Mire, Sweden - P3-2 metaG (Illumina Assembly) | ecosystem: Environmental > Terrestrial > Soil > Wetlands > Permafrost | place: Sweden: Stordalen...
ATGCAGCAGGGCGATGCTGTTGATGCCCGAATGCTGCTATTGAGCGAGCAAGGGTTCGCTTCGGTGAGCGTAACAACAGATGCGGAGTCTGGTAATGGTTGCTCCGCGACAGGCCACTAGTTGCTAACTGCCGTCACTGCGGCCCCGGCGAGTCGTGTTTGGCAGGAGCAGCGGGCACTGGAGAAACCGCCGGAGCCGTATTCATGCGCGCTCCCGGGTCGGCGCTGTGCGATGCTGGAGTCAACGATGCCGCACTAGGCGCGGCCGGCTCCGTGGTCATCGCGCTCTCCGGATTCAGCAGATGTTCGTGGCTCGGCCCCAGGCCCAGGCTGATCAGAGCGCGCGAGTCGGGCACTTCTTTCGATTGCCAGCCGTGGTCGGCCTGATACCGCCGCATCGCTTCTTCACTCGATTGATTCCACGTACCGGCCGCTTCGCCGGACAGATAATGCTCGCGGATCAACGCTTCCTGAATGGCTTGCGCCCGCTCCGGATCAATCTTCTGCTGGCCTCGCGCGGTCTTCCGTTTGCTGTTTTTGCGCGAACTCGCATACTTCGATTTGCTGCCGTGAGCCACGGCGGCCGTACTCGCCTTTGGATGCGCCCCGCCCGGCGGATGCGAGGCAGGATGAGCCTTAGCCTGGGTGGATGAGTGGGTGGACGAACTTGCTCTCGACCTTTTCGCCGCAGCCTTCGCGTGTGTCGTCGGATTCGCCGCCCTGGGACTTGCCGTCGTGCTCTTGGTGCCGGCACCCGCTCCCGAACTGGCAGCAGGCGACTGCCCTAGCGCCGCCGAAGCGCAGGCCCAGATCAGCGCCAGAGCGCAGCCCGCGCCCATCCATCTTCGCATTGTCACGCGATGCTGTTTTGGTTCCAAAGGCAAGCCTCACACCTCAGAAAATCAGTGGCCAGTGTTCAGTGACCGGTAAGCCTTTGCCTGATTCTGTCGCTTTCACTGACCACTTTCTTCCTTCCGCACCAAAAGCAAAGCCCAACAGAAGCTGGCATTGTAATCATTCCCCATCGAAGCGGGCAATGCCAGTTCCCGTTGGGCTAGTCCCCGATTACGGAAGCTCAGGTTACGGAAGTGTCCCGGCCATGAAGATGGTTCCGTCCGTGGCCGTCGACCCTCGCGGACGCACCAGGAATACCCCATCCTGTCCGCTTTTCAGGCCTGCTTCGACTTTGGCGAAATCTTCCTCGCTGTTCACCGGCTGTTTGTTAACTTCCAGAATCACGTCGCCGCGGCCGAGATTGATGTCCTCGGCAAACGACCCCGCCTTCACGTCCTGCACGATTACACCCTTGCCTGCTGGTATGTCCAGCCGCTCGGCCATCTCCGGCGTCAACTTGCGAACCGTGATTCCGAGCTTGCTCTGCTTGGGCGCATTATCATCGCCGCCTTCCTTGTCTTCGCCCAGGCGCGCAGCAAACAACTTGGCGCGGTCGGCTATGGTAACAGTCGTCTCCTGCGTCTTGCCGTTGCGCAGGAAGCTGAGCGCGACCTTCGCTCCGGGCTTGCGCGAGGCTATCTCCGCCACTAACTCCTGCCCTTTTGTGACCTTGTGTCCGTCGACGACGGTGATGGTGTCGCCCACCTTAAGCCCAGCCTGGTCGGCCGGACTGCCGGCCACCACGCTCGACACGGTCACTCCAGTCCCAGCCCCATAGACTCGCGCAATCGCCGGATTCTCCACTGAGTCAAACATGATGCCGATCGATCCGCGCGATACGCGGTGCTCGGGACCAATCAACTGGTTATAAACCTGCACGACGGTGTTCGAAGGAAGCGAGAAGCCAACGCCCGCATAGGCATTGGTCTCACTCAAAATCGCCGTGTTGATGCCAATCACTTCGCCGCTCATATTGACCAGCGGTCCCCCCGAATTTCCCGGGTTAATCGCAGCATCGGTCTGGATAAATGTCTGGAACTGCCTGCCCGGTACAATGTCGCGGCCCTTGGCCGAAACGATGCCAGCCGTAACCGTACCCACCTGCCCAAACGGACTGCCGATCGCCAGTACCCAATCCCCGACCTCCATGCTCTCCGAGTTGCCCAACTTTGCCGCCGGCACAGCCCGGTCCAGGTCGATCTTGATGACCGCCAAATCTGTCTCCGAATCTTCGCCGATGACTTTCGCGTCATGCTGCACACCCGGCGGATCGTCTTGGAGCCGCACGCGGATACGGTCTGCTTTCTCCACCACGTGCCGGTTGGTAACGATATAACCCTTCGCATCCACGATCACGCCTGAACCCAGCGAACGCTCGCGAATCGCGCCGTCGCCACCCGCACCGCCCTGGCCGCCGAAGAAGTGGTTGAAAAAGTCATCCATCTCGTTGCCGCTGCCCGGGTCCTGGTCATCAGGAGTCTGCGCCCCACGACGCCGGCGCTGAGTCTTGATCGTCGATTCCGTATTGATGTTGACCACGCTCGGCCCCAACTGCTTGGCGATCTGCGAAAACGCGTTGGAAAGCTGCTGCGGCGCAGGCACCGATAGCGGAGTCGCATCCGAACCCTTCTGTCCTTCCTTGCCTTTCACTCCGTAAGAAACTATGGTGCCGATTAAGATACCCACCACCAGCGTAGCCACAATGCTGAACGAATAAATCCAACGATGGGTCTTCAAACGCACCCAAATTGCCTGCGAATCCATATGCCTACTTCCCTCCAAAGAATTGTGCTAACCCTTTATTATAACCGTTTGCCAAGCAACGGCCCCGATGCCAAGGCTCGTTCTGCGTGTAAGATCGCCGCACCGTGACCACAATGCATTAGACGCGCGACCGTGGCGTTTCGTTTTATCAGCAAAAAACGAAATAGCCTTAGGTAAAGCATTGATAATACAAACCAATTTGCCGCTGGATCACTGAGTCACGGGCGTCTGCTTCAGTTCCCCTCATACACGGTTTTTCCGCCCACCACAGTCCGCAGCACCTTGGTTGCCAGCACTTTTTCCGGAGATGCCGCCGTCACGTCGCGATCCAGCACCACAAAATCCGCGAGCATACCCGGCACCAGCTTGCCCTTTTCTTTCTCCTCGAATTCGGCAAAGGCAGATCCTGTGGTGTAAGCCGCAATCGCCTGATCCGTCGTCAACTTCTGCGCCGGGAAAAATTCCTGCTTGCCGTCCTCGCTCTTGCGCGTTACCGCGGCGTACAATCCGCGAAACGGCGACACGGACTCCACCGGATAATCCGTGCCAAAAGCCAGGGCCACGCCCTTGTTCAGGAATGCAGCCCACATGTAACAATCCCCCGCCCGCTTCGGCCCCAGTCGCTCGTTCGCCCAGCGCATGTCCGTAAGCACATGGCTCGGCTGCATCGAAGCGATCACCTTCAATTCTTTGAAGCGGGCAATCTGCGCTGGCGTAGTGACTTGCGCGTGCTCAACCCGCAAACGGAAATCATCGCCCCCGTTCGCGGCCTTCACTTTCTGCTTGCGCGCCGCCTTTTCGGCTTCGGCGAAGGCGTCCAGCGCCATCTGCACGCCTTTGTCTCCAATCGCGTGAAACCCAAGCTGGAAGCCCGCCAGCACGCGCTCCTTGGACAGTTCGCTCAGCTTCTCCGCGTCGTACTGCGGCAAGCCGGAATTCTTTGGATCGTCTGCATAGGGCTCCAGCAGCGCCGCAGTGTGCCCACCCACCGACCCATCCATGAAGCCCTTCAGCATCCCCGTGTGCAACATCAGATCGGACTGCGGATGCGAGTCGCGTTTCATCTTCAACTCTTCGATGGAATCGTCAAAAGGCAGCCATTCGGAAATGCGAGCCGTCAGCTTGCCTTCTTTTTCAAGGTCTTCATAAATCTGGAAATTTTCCCAGTCTGGCGAATAATCCTGAGCTGAAGTCACGCCGTGCGCCGCCAGGTCCGCCAGCGCAACCTCGATTCCGTGCCGCCGTATTTCACGAGTCGGCGGCGGAATCACCGCCCGCACCGCCCCCTGCGCGGCATCGCGCAGAAGCCCGGTAGGCTGCCCATTCACATCGCGGTCAATTTTCCCCCCTTGCGGATCGTGGCTCGCCAGCGTGATGCTCGCCAACTGCAACGCCCGCGTATTCGCCACCGCAAGGTGCCCATCCACGCGATCCACAAACACCGGATGCCCACCCGAAACCTCATCCAGATCCCAGCGGCTGGGCAAAGCCCTCACTGGCCACAGGGTCTCATCCCATCCTCCACCCAGAATCCATTCGCCCGGTTGCGCGGTCGCTACCTTGGCCAGCACGCGCTTCCGAAACTCATCCAGCGTCTTCACTCCGATCAGGTCAACACTCAACCTCTGCAATCCAGCACCGGCCAGGTGCATGTGCGCGTCGTTAAATCCGGGCATGACGAACTGCCCGCCCAAATCTATGACCTGCGTCTGCGGGCCCTTCAACTTCTCGATCTCGACATTCTTACCGACGGCCTGAATCCGCTCCCCGCGCACCGCAATAGCCTCCTCGCGCAGAATCGAACTGAACTGCGAGGTCGCCGGCACACCCGTATAAACATTAGCGTGGATGAAAATGACGTCCGCCTTCGGCTTAGACTCCGTCGCAGGGGCAGCGTTCTGCCCCTGCGCTGACACACTAGAAATGATCAGTACGATGACAGCCAGGACAACAAAAGCTGGGTGCCCCATCCTTCGCGTTCTTTGCGAAGGGTGGGATTCCACTACCGTATAAAGCTTTCGGGTGGCACGACTTCGATCTCTCGCAGCGCAGCTCGGCTTTTGGGTGGCGCAGCGCTTCAGCGCTGCGAAAAGACCCTTCCCTGTGAAAGGGGCTTTAGCCCCCGAGGTTGCAAATCCCATCATTCCCCCGCTCCCGCCAGCGCCAGCAGTGTCAATAAGATCCTCTTCAATCCCAACTCGCGTCCATTGGAATCAAACCATTCTTGCAAAGTGTGTGCCCCGCCGCCCGATCCACCACCGCCGATGGCAATCGCCTCAAGCCCCAGCGACAGCGGAATGTTCGCATCGGTCGATGCGCGCTGCACCTGCGCCGCATTATTCAATTGCACATCCACCGCCCGCATCACCTGCAAAATCCGCGCGCCCGTCGCCAACTCTCCCGCGGGACGGTTCCCAATCGGCACCACTTCGCAATTCACTCCCGAAGGCCGCTTCTGCACCGGCGACCGCATCTCGGCCGTCATGGTTTCGTCTTCTACGGCGCGATTCAGCGCCAGCCGCAGCGTCTGCTCCAGCCGTTCCATCTCCGCCATCGAAGTTGAGCGGATATCCACCTTCATGCTCGCCGACTCGGGAATCGAATTCACCGAAGTCCCCCCGCGAATCACTCCAATGTTAAACGTCGTCTTCGGCGAAGCAGGCACCGGGGTGGTAGTAAATGTATCGATGGCACGCGACAGAATCACGATCGGATTAGGCGCCCCAAAATCGCTCCACGAATGTCCTCCCGGGCCCCGCACGATCACCTCAAACCGCCGGCTGCCGAGCCCCTCGGCCACAATTGTATCCGCGCCCGCGCCGTCCAGCACCACACTGTAGGCAATCGAATCCTTCCAGCGCGGCGTCGAAAAAATGTGCCGCATGCCGCGCAGGTCCCCCTCACCCTCTTCGCCCACGTTGCCGATGAACACAAACGGCAATGCATGCCGCAGTCGCACCGCGCGCAGCAGCGCGGCAATCGCAAGCATCGCCGTCACTCCCGCTCCGTTGTCGGAAACTCCCGGGCCATACAACCGGCTTCCCTGCTGCCGGATGTTAAGGGGCGTGCTCGCCGGAAACACCGTATCGATGTGCGCGCTCAGCGCCACGTGCCGCTGCCCAAGTCCCGATCCCATAAATCCAGGATTCACGCCGAACACGTTGCCCACATCGTCGATGCGAACATCATCCAATCCAACTTCCCGAAAGCGTTCCGCCAGCCACGCCTCGCGCGCCGACTCCCCGAACGGAGGCGCCGGAATCCGCGCCATCTCCATCTGCCAATGTGCCAGTTGCGGCTCTTGCGTGCGCAGCCAGTTGTAAGCCGACCGCACTTCCGGTGTTGCAGCCAGCCGCGCCACATCCATCTGCACCGCAGGAGCAATGTTGGGCATATCCGCGCGTGGAGGAGTAGGGGACATGGAAGGTATTCGCCCATATTACAACGCATGGGAAGGAATAGGGATTACCTTGGGCGGGAACCGGACCTTCGCTTAGAGCTTAGCGGAGGCCACCTGGCGGTAAAGCAAGAGATGGACGTTCGTAACCTGCGCTAATTCGAACCATTCAAAAACCTTGTCATTCCGAACCGGGCTGAAAGCCCGATGAGGATCCTGCTGTCTGCCGCCACCACCACGAACCGAGGGTGCCCCACGTCTCGCGCCTTTTGCGAGACGTGGGATTCCACTGTCTCTGCGAACGAAGGATTCACGTGCCGAATCACCTTCACTCCTCACCCCGCCGCGCCTCAGCTTCCACAAACCACCCCCGCCGCAACTCTTCAACTGCAATCCCAGACAGCGAAGGTTTGATGTCGAGAAGAGGAGTCTCATCCAGCATATCAACGCCCCGAACATACAACTCGACCCCGTCCCGGCGCAGCAATTCAACAATAGTCAGCCCAATCGGGTTCGGACGCCGCGGAGACCGCGTTGCAAACACTCCATGCGCCCGATTGTCGGAAGGCGGCGTCCCAAACAATTCGAACCCGTGAGATCGATCAAATTCCCAGAGCACGAGCAAGATGCGAGAAGCTCTCAATGTCAGTAAGCCCCGCCTCAAACTCCGGCAGGATTGCGAGCACCCCATCCGCCTCGTGCTTCGCTCCAAGCCCTCTGGGAACCTGGCCTGCGTCTTTGTAGGGACTATTCACAAATCCAATCGGCCGCGACGTAAACATTGGACATGCCTCCATCCCAATCTGAGGCATTCCCCACGTAAACTCAACGATTCCAAGAACGTTCTGCTTACTTTTATACAGCCTCGCGCAAGTCTTCTTGATACGGTTCAGCTCTAACCATCAAGTCTCCGGAGAAACCTCATGAACCCACCTGTCGCCGTGAATGACCCTGCTGTCAATTCGCCGGTTGGACCGACTAAGGCAACATCGACGAGCGAGTTGCTGGATCAAGCAGTCAAAGCACACGGCGGTCTTGATCGTTGGAACAAAGTGAAGGCGATCAAGGTCGTGGCCTCCATTACAGGCGCAATTTGGTTTGTGAAGGGTAAAGGAGACTTTCTCAAGAACGTGATCTTGACTGCGGAGACGCGCGACGAGCGTCTCACAGTAGACTTCCCTGGCCAGAACAAGCGAGCCGTCTTCGAGCCACACCGCATCGTGATCGAAACGCTCGACGGAACCCTCATCGAAGCCCGCGATAACCCGGAGAAGTCATTCGAAGGGCAGCAGAGAGAAACACCATGGGACGACATCCAGGTAATTTACTTCGTCGGGGAGGCGTTGTGGACTTACCTCAATACTCCGTTCCTCTACACGCACGAGGGATTCATCACCGAGGAGATCCCCTCCGTTCAGGTCGCGGGCGAAACCTGGCGTCGGCTGAAGGTAACCTTTCCGGATAACGTAAAGAGCCACACGCGGGAACAGATTTCTCGTTTTGGGCCGGATAGTTTATTGCGCCGTCATGATTACACGGTCGACATTCTTGGGGGCGCCACCGGGCTCAACTACGCCTCCGATTACCGCGACGTAGACGGCATCATCGTGCCTGCCAGACGGCGAGTGTACGCCTATGAGGGCGATTACCAGCTTGTGAACGAGCCTGTGCTCGTGGCCATCGACATGGGCGAAATCACGCTTCTTTAGCCACGCAGTTACTCTCACGACAACAAGCCGGCTCTCTGCTCCACCCCAGTCACCAGCTTCCTGGTAGCCGGAACATCAATCCCATGCCGGCGAGCACCGCGCAGAATCGGTCCCGCAATAGCATCAAGCTCGGGAGTCTTGTGCTGCGCAACATCTTTCTGCATGGAGCTGCGCATGTTCGCAGGGAAGCTCATTATTCCTGACAACACTTTTTCGGCGTCCACCTTCGCACCCTCGGCCACGGCGACCGTGCACGATTCACGAACACAGGCCTCGCCCAAACTTCGCCATTGCAGATCGGAAAGAATCTCACCGACCGTTTTATTAGCAGCGGTCGTGCTCAGCGCAAACGGCGCAAGGAAAACCAGCTTGCTCCACATCAAAGTGGGTTCATCGTCGATAAAGCTGCACGCAAATCCGATTTCTTGAAGCTGATCGACCGTGCCTCCCAGGAGTGCCCGCCCCGCGGACAACACATTTAGCCGGGCAAAGGGAGATCGATGGACAATGTGCCCGGGACTGACGCTCTCGGTTTCGAGAGCGATTGTGGCGGGGATCACGCGCTCTGCCCCGTACCTCGCGCGGAGCACAGCGATGTGGTCAATGCCGTTGAGCAAAGGAACGATGGCACGTACCGCCTCAGGATTCTTGAGCGCGTTCAATGCCGATTCGAACTGCGTAGCCTTTACCGTGATCCACAGCACATCTGTTGCAGGCACTTCCGCGGCGAGAGAAACATCCTCGGTGAAATTGCCGAAAGCACTTTCAAGAACAAGTTGTCTGGGATACTGCGCAAGCGCCTCGCGCCTCACCACCATTGTCACGGAGGCCTCAGCGTGAGCCAGACAAGCACCGATCAGGCCGCCAACGCCGCCAGCCCCAAGAATCGCATGTCGCATGGGTTGAGAAATTGTTTCGGGCATCGTGCTTCAATTTTGCTTGATTACGGCCGCCGGCAAACACTCCGCCACCTCGGCGTCACTGAGCGTGTGGTCACTCGACTTGGCGCGAGAATAGATACGGTCAACCAAATCATCAGTGGCCGGAATGCCGCGCCGCTCCAGCCAGAACAATACATTCGACTTCCCGCTCATGGGACCGATGTCGATGATCTGCTCCAGCCCGAACATATGGGACGGCACACCCGAATAAACCGTGTTAGCCAACTCGACGTCATTTTTCTTGAATGCCTTGATCACCGCAGCGGCATGCACGCCCGTGGCTGTGCGGAACGCGTCGTCGCCCACCACCGGATAATTCGCCGGAATGGGCACGCCCGTGGCCCGCGAAACCGCCTGACAATACTGCTTCAACTTCGTGAGGTCTTGTTCATCCCACGGTGCAACGCCCATCAGCTTCAGATTCACCAGCATCTGATCCATCTGCGTGTTGCCCACACGCTCGCCGATACCGATCGCGCATCCATGCACACAATGCGCGCCAGCGATAAGCGCGGCCATCGAATTCGCGATGGCCAGCCCGCGATCGCTGTGCCCGTGCCAGTCCACGCGGATCTTCTCGCCGGAAGGCTTCACCACTTCCTCAATCACAAACCGCACCAGTGCAAGAGCGCCCATCGGAGTGGCGTGCCCGGCGGTATCGCAGATCACAATGGCTCGAGCGCCGCAATCAATCGCCGTCGAATACAACCGCCTAACTGTCTCCGGATCGCAGCGCGACGTATCCTCGGTGACGAACATCGAGTCGAGCCCGAGCGAAACCGCATACTTAACCGCCTTTTCGGTGGTCTGCAAAAGAAAATCGTCAGTCCATCCCTCAGTAAATCTCCGAATGGGACTCGATCCGATGAACGTCGCGGCCTCGATCGGCAGACCCGTTTTCTGCACGATCTCGGCAATCGGACGGATGTCGTTCTCATGCGTCCGCGCCGCGCAGTTGGCGCGGATCTTCATCTTCTGCCCGACAATTTCCCGTGCCAGTGCCGTCACATGCTCGACTGCACGCGCTCCAGCGCCCGGCAATCCCAAGTCGAGCGAGTCGATCCCGAGCGCCTCCATCAGATGAAGAATTTCTATTTTTTCGGGAATCGAAGGATCGCGCACCGAAGGCGACTGCAGCCCATCGCGCAGGCTCTCATCGTTGAGCTGCACCGCCCCCACCGGCTTCAATCCCGGCGGATAATTCTTGTTCCAGTCGTAGATAAGTTCGGAAGTGTTCATGAGTGTAGGCAGTACCCAGTACCTAGTCAACCCGCTGCCCGGTGAATACCAGGTACTAGGTACTGGGTACTTTGTCCTTCGGCGGCAACGTCAACCCGAACACCGAAATCATTCCCTGCCCCGCGACGTTCACTTTCGCTTCCGCGGGATTCGGCAAATAGAGCGTCTGGCAATGTTCGCAGCGGTAGACCTCAGCATCCAGTCCCCAGGCTTTTTCGGCGTCGCCACAGGCCTGTTCGATTACATCCTCTGAGTAGAACCAGCGCTTCAAATGTCCGCCGCAGAACTTTCCCTTCTCGTTTTTCTCGTTGCAGGCGCGCTGCCCGGCCTTCTTGATCTTGACCTTGTGGTGAGGAAGCTGCGGGGGAGTTTGCGTGCCCGAAGTTGTGATTTCGCCAGTCGCCAAAGCGCTTACCCTCGTTCGCGCGGCATTCGCGCCGCCGGATTCGACGTTACGAGGGTCATTGTACTTGAAGGTTAACGACAAAGGCCAAGGCGCCCGATGTCGTATGCTATGCCTATTCTGGTGACCGGCAATTCAACAGGCGAGCAACCTATGAAGCATCCTTCAAAGCATGATTCATTTTCCATGAAAACAACGTTCCTGACCGGCGCCGCAATTCTTCTTGCGATGTCGCTTCTGATCGGCCCAACCAGCGCCCAGACGCCGCACAAGAGCGATGCCGGCAATGACGTTCCTAACAGCGCTCCTACCAGCGTGCAACTGGAACTGGTGCGCACCGAAACCGGCTTCTTCGAAGCCTGGAAGACGCTGGATCAAGCCTACTTCCGCGATCACATGCCGGAAAACGGAATTTTCTGGAGCGATAAGGGAACGCTCTCCCGCGAGCAGCAACTCGCGGTGCTGCAAGCTTCGGCGAAAACCTGCACCGTAGATGGTTATGGTCTTTCCGATTTCGGAGCGCTCCCGCTGGCCGCCGGCACATACTTGCTCACCTACAAAGCCGAGCAGTACGCTACCTGCAACGGAGAGAAATTGCCGGTCCACCTGAATGGCAGTTCGATTTACATCTTGAAAGCTGGCCACTGGCAGGCCATTTACCGGGCGGAGATTCCACTGAAGAATTAAAGTTAAGATAACGCATGATCACAATTGTTTCGGGCTTGCCACGTTCGGGCACTTCATTGATGATGCAAATGCTGGCGGCCGGCGGAATGCCGATCCTCTCCGACGGGGAACGCAAGGCGGACACAGACAATCCCCGTGGGTATCTCGAGTGGGAGCCCATCAAGCAACTCCCCAAGGAGCCGGGCTGCATTGCCGAAGCAGAGGGGAAGGCTGTGAAGGTGATCTCACTTCTGCTGCTATCGCTGCCCGAGGATCACGAATACCGCGTCATCTTCATGCAGAGGCCGCTCGCGGAAGTGCTGGCATCGCAGGAAGTGATGCTGCATCATCGTGGAACCGCGAAATCCGGAGCGGACGCTTCCGTGATCGCCGCGGCATTCGAGAAGAACCTGCGCGCAGTCAACGCCTGGCTCGATAGCAAGACTTATGTGAAGACGCTGCGCGTTTCCTATCACGACGTGCTGCGCGATGCTGAAGACATTGGCACGAAACTTTCCCAGTTCTTAGGGATCAAGTTGCATGGGAAAGCGATGACCAGCCAGGTTGACGCCACTCTTTACCGGAATCGCACCCGCTGAAAATTGCGAGAGTCGTGCTCTTAAAATTCCAACTTTGGCTTGGCCTGATCGGCGCCAACCCGTCCCATGACAATCTCGGCCTTATAGAAGTTCTCGGCCTTCACTGGCTCTCCTGCCAGGCGGCGCAGCATCGCAATCTGGCCCACGTGAGTGAGCGCATCGGCGATCGGTCCCTGAAAGAGTTTTTCCGGCGGAGCCTGCAGCGGTTCGCTCGACGCCAGGAAATCATCGAACTTTTTCAGCGACGCGAAAAAGCGCTCGACTTCTTTCTCCCACGGCAAGGGCTGCGAAGAATTCCAAGCCTGCTTGCCCGCCGCTATCGACAGGGCCCAATCCATCAGGTCACCAATGTGCGCGAGAATTTGTCCCGGAGTACGCACGTTCTCATTGGCTTGAAACACGGCAAATCCCTCCGACACATTTCGGACGGCCTTGCCTCCGCGATAAGCCAGCGTGGCCAGTGCGTGACGCAGGAGATCGCGCTTTGAGTTTGAATTTGCAGGATCGCTCATGAATCACCTTTCAGTTTCTAGTTGCCAGTACTCGGTACTCGCGCTCACAGCTTCTTGCCTACTGTAACGCCAGCCGCGCGTAGCGCTCCGCGCAGGCGGTCCATCAATCCTCCGCCAAACTGGAAATCGAGGAAGCCTTCCATCTGCCGCGCGAAAGTCGGGCCGTAGCCGTACCACCAGACTTTCTTCATTCTCGGGGCCAGATCCACATCCAGATACTTCAGCCTTACCATTTCTTCGAGACCGAAACGTCCGTGAGCGCGGCCTACGCCGCTCGACTTTACTCCTCCGTGCGGAGCCTCGCTGATGCCGAAACACGAAATCACATCGTTGACCATGACGGTGCCGGCCTGAATGCGCCGCGCCAGGCGCTCTCCGCGGGCGCGGTCGCGAGTCCACACGCTCGCCGCCAGACCATACTCCGAATCGTTGGCGAGCCGCACGGCTTCCTCGTCGCTGTCGAATGTCATCACCGGAAGCACCGGGCCGAATGTTTCCTCGCGTGTGATCCTCATTTCGTGCGTGACATCGGCCAGGACCGTGGGCTTATAAAAATTCTTTCCCAGCTCTGGAAGCCGCGACCCTCCAGCTAGAAGCCGCGCCCCGCGCGCTACGGCGTCTTCCACGTGCGCCTCCACGATCTGCAACTGGCGCTCGTAAATCATCGGTCCTACATCGGTCTCGTGGTCCAGTCCGTTCCCTACGCGCAGTTTTCTTGTTTTCTCAACGCAGGCGCGGAGAAACGCTTCATACAGACTGCGATGCACGTAGCAACGCTCGACTGACAAGCACGCCTGGCCCGCATTCACAAACGATCCCCATATTGCCGCGCTTGAGGCCACATCCACATCGGCGTCGTCGAGCACCAGCATAGGATCTTTGCCACCCAACTCCAGCACCACGGGCAGCAGGCGCTCCCCCGCAGCCACCGCAATGCGCTTGCCCGTCGCCACACTTCCGGTGAACACCAGCTTGTCAATTCGTGAATGGATCAACGCTGCGCCGGTTGTGCCATCGCCGACTATGACCTGAAAAATATCCCTTGGCGCGCCCGCAGCGTGCAGCAGCGACTGCAGTTGCAGCGCCACAAGTGAAGTAAATTCCGAGGGCTTCAGCACCACCGCATTCCCCGCCACCAAAGCCGCGAGGGTCTGTGTCGCGGGGATTGAAAACGGATAGTTCCACGGCGAAATGATCGCCACCACGCCATACGGCTCGCGCACCAGCCTGCCACTTTTGAGCTTGGTGGCAAGATTGCCGTGCGGAAGCGGCTCATCGCGCAGCAGGCGCCAGGCGTTGTCGATCAGGAAGCGCGCCGCATCGAGCGCCACCAGCACCTCGGTGGTCAGAGCTTCGGCTGCGGGCTTACCCGCTTCACGGGTGATGGCCTCAGCGATTTCTGATTTCTTTTCGAGCAGCGTGCGCTGAAATTGGCGCAGGACCGCGATCCGTCGGCGTACGCCCATCCCGTCCCACGCTGGCTGTGCCGCGCTGGCTCGTGCCACGGCCGCCTGGACTTTAGTTTCGCTCGCGCATTCTAGCTCGCGCAGGACTTCGCCTGTTGCGGGATTCACCGACGAAATCTTTCGCGCCGCGATTTGAAGATCGGTGGCCATAGATCAAAATCTGCCGGAAGGTTGTCGATAGGTGGTACGAGTTTCCGTCCTTGACGGCAGAAAACCGTCGAGCTTCACTCGACGGACAGCCGAGGGGGCTGTCCCCACATGAACCATGCATTTAGTAGTCTACGTTTACTAAATACAATCCGCTGGCGGGCGCTGTCGCTCCTGCTGCCGAGCGCTTTCGCGCCTCTAGTATTCGCGTGACTTCCTCGGGCTGCAGCGTTTCTTTGCCCACCAGAATAAACGTTCCCACCAGATTGCGAACCATGTGGTGGAGAAATCCCGACCCTTTCACCGCGTAGACGAATTCGTCTCTCTGGGGCTCCCAGGTCGAAGAAAAGATGCGCCGGATGTTCGAGGGCTGCGCGCCTTTGCGTCTTTGGGCATTCTCGCTACCCGCGAGAGCCGGCGGTACGCCGGCGCTACTTTGCGGTTTCGCCGCGGCGATGCTATTTTCCGGTTCCGGCGCCGCGCTGGCGGTGCGTTCTGGATCTACTGCGGCAAATGACGTGAAATCGTGCTCGCCCTCTACCAGCGCCGCAGCCCGCGCCATCGCCGCTTCATTCAAAGGATATGGATAGTGCCATACATATCTGGCCAGAAACGGCGGACAGATCCCGGCGCGATAAATCCGGTACCGGTAAGTCTTGGCTCGCGCCGACTTGCGCGCGTGAAAATCTGCTGCCGCTTCTTCTACTTCCAGAACCCGCACCGACGCAGGCAAAATGTCGTTCAGCGCCTTCACGAAGTTCGTCGGCGGGACTGAAGACTCCGTGACAAATGTCACCACCTGGGCCAGCGCGTGCACTCCCGTGTCTGTTCTGCCTGAACCCTGGGGTAATACCTTTTCACCCGTGATTCGTCCAATGGCTGAGGCGAGTGCGCCCTGCACCGTGAGTGCATCAGGTTGCACCTGCCAACCAGCGAATTCCAAGCCGTCATAGGAGAGGATCAGTTTTAGATTGCGCATTCGATCTTTTAATTCTCGGAGCCGCGAGTCCCACGCTCGCGCCGGTTCATCCAACTATTTCATGCGTCCAGCTTTGCCATGCAATCGCGTGACTACGCTCCTGCGGAGAGGCTCGGCCGTCGCCAAGACTGTATCAGTTTCAACTCGCGCAGCGCTCGAAGGAGAATCCGCAGCGTCGGATATACTGGTGCGTTTCACCGAACTTCCGTCCCGCACTCGTTTTTCGTGTGCTTTTCAGGAACCGGGGTGCCGCCGGTTGCGTACCAATATTTGAGCGGGGCTTTCATTTTTTGGTAGATCGGGCTGCCTCACACTGCAAACAGGTTTTTTGTGGCACTGTCTTAGCGAAACTGATCTTAACGAAACTGGTCCTAATCAACTGGTCTTAACCAATGGAGAAGAGTAGATGCGATTCGCACCTTTAGATTCAACCATCCGGCTGAGCACTGCCGCAGTCTTATTCGGAAGCTTGACCATCGCAGGTTGGGGCCAGGACCCGCCCGCTGCGCCGGTCCCGCAAAACACACCGGAGACGCGGCCCCTTCCGATGCTGAATTATTCTCAGCCTGTATCGCACTTTCCCAACCCGATTGGGCCTTACACAGCGCGGCATGTGACAGAGCCGAGCCTGGCCAACACGGCGCGCATTGATCAATTCATGCGCGACGGCAAGCTGTATCTATCGCTCAACGACGCCATCGCGCTCGCGCTTGAGAACAATCTGGATATCGCTATTGCACGTTACAATCTGAACATCGCAGACACCGACGTGCTACGCGCTAAGGCGGGAGCTAGCATCCTCGGCGTCAATGCCGGAGTCGTGCAGAACACGCCCGGTGGCGGCATAGGGGGCATCGGTGCAACATCGGGAGCTTCTACGGGCGGCACCAGCCTCGGGGCCGGTGGCGTCGGCGCCGGCACCAACGGCTTGGTCAGTTCGACTCTCGGTCTCGGACCTGCGATCAATAGTTTCGATCCGGTCGTCACTGGCACACTGCAGGAAGATCATTTCAGCCAGCAAGCTACCAGTATTTTCCAGGGCGTCCTTCCAGGGACCAGCCTTGTTCAGAACACAGGGACCGTAAGCTTTGCTTACAACCAGGCATTCCAGTGGGGCACGAATCTAACTGTGGGTTTCAACAACACCCGGCAGACGACGAACAGCTTTTTCTCGAGCGTGAGTCCGGCGTTGAACTCCAGTTTCAAGGCCACCTTCACCCAGCACCTGTTACAGGGGGCCGGATTCGCCGCCAACACGCGATTCATTCGCATCGCCAAGAATAATCGCGAACTTACCGATGTCGCCTTCCGCCTGCAGATCATCGACAGTGTCGATCAGATCGAAAACATCTATTGGGACCTGGTCTATGCCTACGAAAACGCTCGCGTACAAAATGAATCACTGGCTTTTGCCCAGAAGACGCTTTCCGATACCAAGAAGCAAGTCGAGATCGGCAGCCTGGCTCCTATCGAAACGGTTCGCGCACAGAGCACCGTTGCTCAGGATCAGCAATTGGTAACCGCCGCGCAGACCAACCTCCAGTTGGAACAACTGTTGATGAAGAATGCGCTCACCCGCACCCTGAAGGATCCAGCGCTCGCAACCGCCGAAGTGATTCCCACTTCCACCATGGATGTCCCCGCGCAGGAGCCGGTCGTGCCGACGGACGATCTGATCAATGACGCGCTCCGCCATCGCGCCGAACTGGTCGAATCCCGCATTGACCTGAACAGCCGCGAACTCAGTAACAAGGCTGTGCGCAGCGCGTTGTTGCCAACGCTCGATCTGTTCGCATATTACGGCGGAGCAGGTGTGGGCGGCAATCAGAATCCCGCGAATGCATGTGCGACGCCTCCGACGACGCTGCAAGGGGAATTCGGCTGCGCCAGTAACACGATTCCAAACGAGCCGCCACTATTTCCGACAACCACGATCGGAGGGACCCTTAATCAACTGGTTAACTCCACCGCGCCCGACAAGGGCATCGGCTTGCAACTCAACATTCCGCTGCGTAATCGTGCGGCGCAGGCGGTGCAGATCCGCTCAGAGCTGGAATACCGCCAGGCCCAGATGCGGCTGCAGCAGATCGAAAACCAGGTGGGGATCGAAATCCGCAACGCGCAATTCACAGTGCAACAGAACCGTGCCAGTGTGGATTCCGCCAAAGCCGCGGTCGAACTGGCACGCCAGTCCCTCGATGCCGAGCAGAAGAAATATCAGTTCGGCACCTCGACCACGACGCTCGTTCTGCAATACCAAAGCCAGCTCGCGACATCCGAATCGACTCTGGTCAATGCCACGGTCGCCTACGAGAAGTCGCGCATCGAACTGGACCGCGCTACTGGGACGCTGCTTGATCACGACGGCATCAGCATCGACGACGCGGCCAGGGGCCAGGTCACGCGCATGCCCAGCGTGCCCTACATTGCGCCGCGCAAAGAAGCGCCTGCGGCGACTCAGCCCGCGGTGCAGCAGCAATAACTTCTGGTCATGCGTGCAACGCGGCTTCGTCATCCTTCGGGGTGCGGCGCCGCGTGCTTTCCCGCCCCGGTGTTGGTTCTTCTCACAATTCTTTACAATCTCTGCCTGCTTCCTCCGCTCCGTGCCGCTAAGATGGAGTGACGCTTCTATGTGTTTCGCGTCCAACTTTCAAAATCTCTATTGCCCTTTCAGCACGATGCATCACCGTTCCTATTCAAGGAGACGAAACATGTCTTTGCCTTTTTCTCGAATGACCTCGGCTTATGGGCGACTCGCCCTGCTGATGACGGCCTTCGCCATTCTCGTGTGCGCGCAGTTGTCACCGTTCTTGTGCGCTCAGGATGTTCCTGCGACTCCGACGCCGCAAACCGCGCCGGCTCCAGCCCAGCCGCAGGCCGTTCATCTGCAGGATTATTCCAAACCACGCCCCGCCTTTCCACACTTCCTGCAGCCCTACCGGACGCAGGAGGTGGCGCAGCCGAACCTGGGCAATTCCCCGCGCATCGACTCGATGATGCGCGATGGCAAGATTTATCTTTCGATTGACGACGCCGTTGCGCTCGCACTCGAGAACAATCTCGATATCGACATTGCCCGCTACAACCTGAACATTGCCGACACCGACTACCTCCGCGCCAAGTCTGGCGCCAACATTCTTGGCGTCAACGCCGGCATCGTGCAGAACACTCCCGGCGGCGGCGTAGGCGGTCTCGGCGGCACGGTTGGCTCCGGCACCGGAGGTACTACCGTCGCTCCCAGCGGCGTGGGCACGGGCACCAACGGCCTGGTCAGTTCCACTCTCGGCATTGGTTCGCCTATCACCAGCTTCGACCCGGTCGTCACCAGCACGCTGCAACTCGACAAGAACGATTCCGAGTCCGTCAGCGTCTTTAGCCCGGTTCCAGTCGTGGTGCAAAACACATACACGGCCAATTTTGCCTACACACAAGGTTTCCAATGGGGCACAAGCGTTACCGCCGGCTTCAACAATACCCACGTCGCCTCCAACAACCCAACCAACTTGTTAACGCCCGAAGTGAACTCGAATTTCCAGTTCAGGATCACGCAGAACCTTTTGCAGGGCTTCGGCTCGCTTCCCAACTTACGCTTCATCCGCATCGCCAAGAACAATCGTGAAATTTCTGACGTTGCTTTCCGCCTGCAAATCATCACCACGGTCGATCAGATCGAGGACATGTATTGGGATTTGGTATATGCCTACGAAAACGTCCGGGTGCAGCAGGAAGCCCTCACCTACGCGCAGAAGGCATTGACTGACACCAAGCAGCAGGCGCAAGTCGGCACCGTGCCGCCGATTCAGGTTGTGAGCGCGCAGAGCACGCTTTCGACCGACGAGCAGAACCTGATCCTGGCGCAGAACAATCTGGAACTGGAAAAGTTGCTGGTGAAAAACGCGCTAAGCCGCAGCATCGAAGATCCAACGCTGGCAGAGGCCGACGTAATCCCAACATCCACCATGCAGATTCCGCAAGAAGAAGCGGTGGTTCCCACGCAGGACTTGATCAATGAAGCTCTCTCTCATCGTGCGGAGCTGGTCGAGTCGCGCATCGATCTCAACTCCCGCGACCTCAGCAGCAAAGCAGTCCGCAACGCCTTGTTGCCCACGCTCGATGCCTTCGCTTACTACGGCGGGTCGGGAGTTGGAGGGAACGTCAATCCGGCACTGCTGCCGCCAACTTGTAACCCCGCCGTGTCGACTTGCTTTAGCGGTACAACTGCACCACCTCCCTTTGTCAATGGTGGCCCCGTGGGATACGGTGGAACTCTGAACCAACTGGTCAACTCCACTGCTCCCGACAAAGGCATCGGCCTGACGCTGAACATTCCTTTGCGCAATCGCGAAGCGCAGGCCAATCAGGTGCGTGCGGAGCTGGAATATCGCCAAGCTCAGGTGAGACTGCACCAGCTTGAGAATCAAGTGCGCATCGAGGTTCGCAACGCGCAATTTGATGTGAAACAGAACCGCGCTTCCGTGCAGGCAGCCCAATACGCAGTCGACTTTGCTCGCCAGACGCTCGATGCCGATCAGCAGAAACTGAAAGTCGGCCTCACCACGACCACCGCGATTCTGCAGGATGCTTCCGTCTTAACCACTTCCGAATCAAATCTGGTTTCGGCGAAAGCCGCCTACGAGAAGTCGCGCGTTGAACTCGATCGGGCCACGGGGTTGCTGCTGGACCACTCCGGCATTGACGTGGCCGACGCCACACGCGGCCAAGTCACGCATCTCCCCAAAGTTCCCTACGTGGTTCCCCGGCAGGAAGCTCCAGCGGGAGGGCAGGCCGCGCCGGGAGGCCAACTTTAGTCCTGACTGGACAGTCGGTCTCCGCAGCGAGACAATTACAGATATGCGGTTCGCATCCATCCCCGAACGCAAGCGGCTTAGCCGCTCCAAGCACATACATCATTGCGATATTTGTTCGCGGCGGCGCGCCGCGCGTTTGCGCCGACTGGTGTTCGCTGCCATCGGAGCCTGTTTGTGTTCTTGCCTATTGCTTCGAGCGCAAACATCTGACGCTCAAACGGACGCGGACAAGTCCTGGAGAGTCACCAGCGAGTCGCAAGGCAACAATCTGAATCCCACACGCACCTCCGAAAGCCACTCTGTAAGCGGCAATCGCACGGTCGATAACCAATCGATCCAGCGCCGCGGGGCTAACGGAGATTTCGAAGGTTATCAGGACATTGAAAAAACAACTGTGCAGGTCAATGCCACGACGGTGCGGACCTCAACGCGCACGTTCGGGCGAGACGCCGACGGAGCGAAAACGCTGGTGCAAGTGACAGAAGAGGAAGCGCGCAGTCTGCCCGGCGGCGGCTCAAATGTAGTACGTAGCACTTCGAATCCGGACGCCAACGGCAACCTCCAATTAGTTCAGCGTCAACTGGAGGAGACGAAAAAGATCGGTGAGGATGTGGAGGAGACGAAGACGACTGTATCGCTCCCCAGCATCAACGGCGATCTTGCTCCCGCAATGAAGACGCAGGAGCGCCGCAAACGAAGCGCGAATGACACCGTGACATCCCAAAAAACCACACTGCTTCCCGATGGCACCGGAAACTGGCAAGTCAGCGAAACCCGGCAAGCTACTACCCGGCAAGAAGGCAAAGAGAGCACCACGGAGGAGCGGGTCTCCCGCCCTGACGGTGAGGGCAAGCTAGCCGAAGTCTCGCACACGGTGAGCAAGGAATCGGAGAACGCTCCGGGTGAAAAGCGCAATACTGTGGAGACTTATTCCGCCGATGTACCGGGATCGGCGCGGGACGGCAGCCTGCATCTGGTTGAGCGCGCAACGACCGCGCAGAGCACAAGCTCCACTGGACAGCAAACCACCGCACGGCAGCTGGAGCGGGCGAACCCTGGCGATCCAGACTCGGGTCTGCGAGTGAGCGTCGTTACTACTGACACGGTGCGCCCTGGCTCATCTGGCGCCCAGGCCACCCAAACCATTCAACTGCTCGACTCGAACGGTAATTTTGAAGTAGTCTCGGTGGACACCGCGAAGTCCGACAACACTCACGCCGTTCAGGTTCAGATCGGGCCTTCCGAAAAGCCGCCGGCACCCGCCGAAAAATCGAAATGAACTATGGCAGCGTACTTGATGTGAGCCTGATTGCATTCCTCGGTCCCGGCAAAGCCTGATAAACTCGCCCGTAATGGAACGACCGCACGTGCCTGCCATTCCGCGACCTGTATTGTGGATGGTGCTACTTTCGTTTGTTCTGCAAGTGGCCGCGATAGGAGTTTTCCGCCAGTACCACACTCGTACTGGAGAAGATAATTTCGGCTTTGGCTTTGAGATGGGCCGCGTGGGCCGGTCGATCGCACTGGGCCAGGGTTTCAGCAATCCCTACGGAGGGAATACGGGCTCCAGCGCCTGGGAGCCTCCCCTTTATCCTTACCTGATTGGCGGAGTCTTTAGGATTTTCGGCATCTACACTTACGCTTCGGCGTGGGCCCTGCTGTCGATCAATTGCGTCTTCGCCGCGCTCACCACGATTCCGGTTTACCTGATCGCGTACAGAACTTTCGGCGCACGTGTCGCTATCTGGTCGGCGCGGGCCTGGGCGCTGAATCCTTATGTGTGGTACTGGTCCGTTCATTGGATCTGGGACACGACCTTCACGCCCCTGATGCTGGCATTGATTTTTCTGGTCGCGTTGGAATTGGAACAATGGCCGGGCTGGCGGGGATGGATAGTGTTCGGCGCCCTGTGGGGTGTGGGAGCGTTGGCCAATCCTACGATGTTGTCTTTTCTGCCGTTCTGTGGGCTATGGGTGTGGCGGCAGAGATACCGGGGTGGCCTGACATCGCTGGCCGGGGTTGTACTTTCCTCATTCGTATTTTTTCTGGTTCTTTCGCCCTGGCTGGTACGGAACTATGAGGTATTCGGTCGCTTTGTTTTTATTCGCGACGATTTTGGATTGCAGTTCCGTCTCGGCAACAATCAACTAGCCGACGGCATGCTGATCGCAACGCTGCAGCCCAATCTAAATAAGCTTGAGCTTGAGAAATTTCAGCGCTTGGGCGAAATTGCCTATGAGGCCGACTGCAGGCGGCTGGCGTTCGAGTGGATCCGCGCGAACCCGGAGCGATTCGCGGTCATCAGCATGAAGCGTTTTTTTTATTACTGGAACGGCGTCCCCAGACCCACGGATAGCACAACTCCCTGGGATTTCCGAAGTTCCCTGTTTCTGGCATCGTCGGTACTGGCAATCTGGGGACTGGGGCGTGCGCTGCGTCAGAAGCGGCCTGGGGCGTGGCTTTTCGCCGGGCTCGTCGCAACCTATCCCGCGACTTATTACTTCGTATACCCCCACGCCCGCTACCGCCATCCCATCGAACCTGAGTTGATTATTCTGGCTGTGTTCCTGCTTTGCGAGGCGCGGGGCCGCACGCTGGTGGCTTAGAAATCAATTGCTGATTGATGGCTGATGATTGATGATTGAAATGCCGATTCGGGTATGGACGCAATGATCAATCGTCCATCAATAATCAGCAATTTCTTATGACCATTTCCGTGGCTATCGTAGCGATGGATGAAGAACTGAACATCGGCCGCACTCTGGCCAGCGTCAGCTGGGCGGATGAAATCGTACTGGTCGATTCCGGCTCGAAGGATCGCACCTGCGAGATCGCGCGTGCGCAGGGAGCGCGAGTGGTCGTCGAACCCTGGCGGGGTTATGTTGCCCAGAAGCAGTACGTCATCGATCTTTGCACGAAAGATTGGGTGCTACTGCTCGACGCCGACGAAGAGGTCAGTCCTGGATTGGCTGAAGAAATTCGGACCGCGATCGTCGACCCCAGCGCCGTCAGCGGATATTGGCTGCCGCGAAAGAACCTGTTTCTGGGCCGCTGGATTCGCCACGGCGGGTTTTACCCTGATCCTAAGCTCCGACTCTTCCGCCGCGGGCACGGATTCGTAACTGGCCACGATCCCCACGACCGCTGCGAGTTGAAGCCAGAAGCACCCCAGCCGACACGCCAGTTCAAGAACGCGCTGGTCCACTATACCTATCCCAATCTGACTCTATACCTCGGCCACATGAATCGTTATTCGTCACTGGGCGCTCAACTGGCGATCGTCAATGGCCATCGCAGCTTCAGTTTTATCAATATTGTTCTGCGCCCTCTGCTGACGTTCGTTTACAACTATTTCTTCCGCCTCGGATTCCTCGATGGCCGCGAAGGACTTCTGTTGCACCTCTACCACGCCAGCTACGTCTCCTGGAAATACTCGAAAGCATGGGAACTCTCGCGCCAGCAGCCGAGGTAACCATGACACAACATCCTGGCTACGGCTCCCTGCGGCTCACGTTTCCGCACCGAAGAGCGTCCAATGCTTGGAGGATTCATGCCTACGTCACGATCGCTTGCCATCATCCTGTGCCTGACCTTAAGCGTTCTGCCCGCTCTCCTCGGGCAAGACACTCAGCCGGTGCCCGACACCGGGCGCATCCAACTCAAACTCAACACGGACGAAGCCGATGCTGTGCTCGCAATCCTGGAAAAGCGCGAAGCCGGAGCGGCCGTCGCCGATGCCGACTGGGACCACCTCTTCGCCACTGAACCTTACATTCGCCTGAAAAAGCGCGAAGCCGGCATGCACCGCGACTTCACGGACGACGATTTCAAGAAGTTCGTGCTGTCAGCTGACCTAACTCCAAAGGCGTCCGCGCTGCGGCACGCGCTCGATTCCTGGCGACGGGCTGATCTCGTCGCATCGGCAGAGCGAGTGCTCGCCTACCTTCCGGACCAGGCCCATATCCACGCTAAGGTATTTCCCGTTATCAAGCCGGTGACTAACAGTTTCGTCTTTGAATCCACCACCGATCCGGCGATTTTCCTCTACCTCGATCCGGAAGAATCGGCAGCGAAATTTGAGAACACCGTCGCACACGAGTTGCACCACATTGGCTATGCCAGCGTCGAATCGCTTGCCGATGAAAAGCAAAAAGATCTTCCACCAAGCGTGAAGCCGGCGGTTGAGTGGATGGGAGCATTCGGCGAAGGGTTTGCCATGTTAGCAGCTGCGGGTGGGCCCGACAAAGATCCCCACGCCGCGAGTTCTCCGGAGGAGCATGCGCGTTGGGAACATGACCTGACCAATTTCAACCAGGACCTGAATACCCTGCAAGTGTTCTTTCTCGATGTCATTGACGAGAGGCTGGCGGAGAAAGACAAGATCGACCAGCAGGCCTACTCGTTCTTCGGCGTGCAGGGCCCCTGGTATACCGTGGGATACAAGATGTCAGTCGTAATCGAAAAGCGCTACGGCCGGAAGCGGCTGATCGAGTGCATGCTTGACCCGCGCGAGTTGCTGGCGAGTTACAACCGGGCAGCGACCGAGGTGAACGCTAGCGCAAAGGATAAGTTGGCGCTCTGGTCACCTGAGCTGATGCAGAAGATTGGCCTGCGGCTGGCGGAAACGAAACCATAGCCCTGGAAGTGGGGAAATTTCGGCAAGCTGATGAGAATCAGCCACCGGATACTGACCGGCAGGTGTCATTGTGAAGGCCTGCGCTCAACTTGCCCGCTGGCGCGCTCTTCCCTATCATCACAAGAGAACACTGAGGTCGTCTTCATGCCGGAGAAGAAGTCGTCGAAGCCGCAAGTTGCCGAAAGTCCCGTCGCCGACGTTTTTGAAAACCGCCATCCCTCGGCTGACGAGAAACAGTGGGCGGAGAAAACTCTTGCGCCGACCCTCGAAAAATCTCCCGAGCGGCCGATTGGCGCGCCCAGCGGCGTGAATCTCGACGAACATGGGCACGCCCGCTTCACCACGATATCAGGCGTCCCGGTTCGCCGCCTCTACACTCAGGCCGATCTTCCCGAGGACTGGAGCGAGGAAAAATATCTGGGATATCCCGGCGCTCCCCCATTCACGCGCGGCATTCACAGCACGGGATATCGTGGCAAGCTCTATACCATGCGGCAGTTTTCCGGCTTCGCGTCGCCCGAAGAAACCAACCAGCGCTACAAGTATCTGCTGGAGCACGGCGGAGGAGGGCTTTCCGTCGCATTCGATTTGCCCACGTTGATGGGCTACGACTCGGATCATGCGGCGAGTGAAGGCGAAGTGGGCAAGTGCGGCGTGGCCATCGATTCGCTCGAAGACATGGAAATTCTTTTCGGCGGCATCGATTTGGAAAAGACCACAGTCTCGATGACCATCAACTCGCCCGCATCGGTGCTGTGGGCCATGTATCTGGTCGTCGCGGAAAAACAGGGCGCGGACTGGAAAAAGATTTCCGGCACGCTCCAGAACGATATTCTCAAGGAATACATTGCGCAGAAGGAATATATCTACCCTCCGGCGCCGTCGATGCGGCTGGTCATCGACACATTCGAGTTTGGATCAAAGTTCGCGCCGCGCTTCAACACCATTTCCATCAGTGGATACCATATTCGCGAGGCCGGTTCGACGGCCCTGCAGGAACTGGTGTTCACACTCTACGACGGCATCGAGTATGTAGATTGGGCGCGGCGGCGTGGTCTCGATGTGGACGATTTCGGTCCACGCCTCAGCTTCTTCTTCAACGCGCACAACGACTTTTTCGAAGAGATCGCCAAATACCGCGCTGCCCGCAAGATTTGGGGGCAAGTAATGAAGGAGCGGTTCGGCGCCAAGAACCAACGCACCTGGCTGATGCGTTTTCACACCCAGACGGCGGGAGTGTCGCTTCCGGCGCAGCAACCCATGAACAACATTGCGCGCGTGGCGCTGCAAGCGTTGGCTGCGGTGATGGGGGGCACGCAGTCGCTGCACTGCGATTCGTACGACGAGGCACTCGCCCTGCCAACGGAAGAGGCCGCCCGCATTGCTCTCCGCACACAGCAGATCATTGCTTATGAATCAGGGGTGACGCAGACGGTCGATCCCTTGGGTGGGTCGTACTTCCTGGAAGCCTTGACGCTTGAGATGGAAAAGGGAGCGTTCGACTCCTTTAAGAAGTTGGACGCGATGGGAGGCATGGTAAAAGCCATCGAGCGCGGCTATCCGCAAAAAGAAATTGCCGAAGCTTCTTACCAATATCAGCGCGCCGCCGAAGCCAAAGAAAAGATCGTCGTGGGTGTAAACGAGTTTGTAATCGACGAAGAATCGCCTCATATTCTCTACATAGACGAGGCCGTCGCCCGGCAGCAGTCTGCTAAGCTGAAAGCGTTGCGCGCGCGGCGATCGAACCATGAAGTGCGGCGCACGCTCGATGCGCTAAAAAAGGCGGCGGCACAAGACCCGAAGCCAGGCACGAATGGGAATGTCTCTCCCGCGAACACGATGCCCTACATTGTGGATGCTGTGCGCGCATATGCCACGGTGGGCGAGATCTGCGAGGCGCTCCGCGAGGTGTACGGTACTTACACCGAAGTGAGCATTACATAAGCGGCGAGATCATGGAGACCCGTCGGACTAAAATGGGAAGCGGGCAGAGTTTGGATAGTTATCGACGAGAGTATTGCTCTTTTCCGGGATTATGATTGAGGTCACAGATTGTGACCTCAAAATGAAAATACGAAAAAACGCAACGCTGCTCAGGATGCCGAAAGGCCGTCGGACTCCCGCAATTGCGGTGGAATCACGCATCTTGTTTCTTCGCCATCAGCGAGTCATCCTCGACGCCGACCTTGCGCAACTCTACGGAGTGACGGTCAAGCGGCTTAACCAACAGGTCGCGCGCAATCAGGAACGATTCCCTTCCGACTTCACCTTTCAACTCAACTCGAAAGAACATGAATCTTTGAGGTTGCAATTTGCAACCTCAAAGAAAACCCGCGGCGGTCGCCGCTATACGCCATATGCGTTCACCGAACACGGAGCGATCATGGCCGCAACCGTGCTCAATTCGGAGCGCGCCGTTCAGATGAGCGTTTTTGTGGTGCGCGCCTTTGTGCGCTTGCGCGACATGCTGGCCACCAACCGGCGTCTCGCTGGCAAAATCGACGAACTGGAAGATCGTTTGGACACGAACGATTCTCTAATTCTGGATATCATCGCGATCATGAAGGAATTGACGATACCCAAGAGAACACGCGGCGTGCGGATTGGCTTCCAGCTTCCGCCGGGGAACGCCAAAGTCCAGAACCTGGCCCCGAAGCTTCGACGCCAGAGCTAGTGTGACGGCTTGCAGACCACGCCCGGATGGCCGGATAACGTTCGTCAGCTACAGCGCCGAGTTTGGTGGGGCTCAGGGACACTCTGCTTCGATCACCCATGTCCCCTCTTCTCGGTCACCGGACGGAAGAATATGGTCTGTCCGACCGCAAGTCGACCAATGCGAGTGACCGCGCCGTAGATTCCCGCATTATTCTGGTTCGCACGAACGACCGCCTTCAGCATTTCTGGCGCCGGACTTGCTGAGTCGGGATCAAGGTTCACCATCGAGCAGCGGACGTCGTGCATCGTGACGGTGATGGCGGGAGCGTCATCCCTCTCGCCGAATGAGAGCACGCCGCCCAACCACTCGTCCTCCTGGAAGGGAAACGATCGCAGCAAACGAACCACAACATTCGGGCGGAATCGTCGAATGTCCGGGGGCAGCCCTGCAAGTCGTCCGATCTCGCGCACGGTAGCGGAGGCAATCACGGAGATGCTCGCGTCATCGAAGATTCCATGCTTCAGCTGCATCATTTGTACGGGAGCCCCGTAGCGACGCGCTACCTCCGCGGCCAATTCCTCCCCGAACACAGCCATCGCTTTGCCATCCGGCGTGCGAATACCAGTAGGAATGTCTCCCTGATCACTGTCTTCACGACGCTGCGGAGCAAACAAGAAGAGGTCGGGAAGCTTGCTTGCGGTAAGCCACGGGAAGTCGCTGCGGTCATCCATCCGCCGGAAGGCCAGGCGTCTGTCACCATCGAGGCCGTGCCAGCCCAGATTGGCGACCTCGAGTCGTTCGCCGGCCATGGATTTCACGGGATAGCGGAAGATTGCCTCGACATGTCCGATTTCTATGCGCATGCTCGATCCGGGGCCGTTCGACACCTAGTCAGCATACCTCGGCTCCGGGTTAAGCATCATTCTGTTTACAAGGCTTGGGACAACAGGCGATTGGTTAAGCATTCCCCAGTTAGCTCTAATGCCACAAACGCGCCTGTGTTTGAATTAGAATTCCCACGGTTGGTCGTCGGACGCCGGGGGAAATTGACTTATGACACAGATTCGGTTTTTGTTCGCCCGGTAAGCGATCTTGTGGTAAAGATATGGCCATGCGAAGAGCAGTCACCCATCTCAAGAAATCCGACCCGGTCATGCGGGCGATCATCGAGCGCATTGGGCCGTGCCGCATGCAGTTTGGGCTCCCGGAGTTTCACAGCCTGGCCGAGGCGATCGTTTATCAGCAACTGAATGGCAAGGCGGCAGAAACGATTTTCGAGCGCTTTGCGGCCCTGGCGGGTGAACCGCTCACGCCGGAAGGAATTCTCAAGCTGAGCGACGAAAGGATGCGCGGGGCGGGATTGTCAAAGCAGAAATCGGCATATTTGAAAGACTTGGCGGCCAAAACATCGAGCGGACTGCTGGATTTCGCGCGCCTGCCCGGGTTGCCGGATGCAGAAGTGGTCGAACATCTCACTCAGGTGAAGGGGATCGGCGCATGGACCGCACAGATGTTCCTGATGTTCTCCCTTGAGCGTGAGAACGTGCTGCCGACCGGCGATTTCGGCGTGCGTATGGCGATGCACAAACACTATCTCGAGCGGCATCGCAACGTCCAGCGCGTGAAAGCTGCGAAAAACATTGCAAAGAAATCTGCGGCCGCGAAGAAAAGCCGCAAGCGGAAGATCAAGTTGCCAAGTCCGGAGCAGATGGAGAAGATCGCAAAGTCCTGGGAGCCTTACCGCAGCGTGGCGTGCTGGTATTTATGGAGGAGTCTCGACGTCAAGACTCTTTAGTCACGCGGCAACCACGCCGCTTCTGTGCGCCCAGGTGGGCTCTGTGGTTAAATGAATGGCAGTGGCTGATCTCAAGATTCGCGTATTGGTGGCAAAGCCCGGACTCGATGGGCATGACCGCGGCGCCAAGGTGATTGCGCGCGCGCTGCGCGATGCCGGCATGGAAGTGATTTACACAGGGTTGCGGCAGACTCCGGAGATGATCGTCAGCGCGGCGCTGCAGGAAGATGTACAGGTCATCGGGCTGTCGATTCTTTCGGGTGCCCACAACGCGATCGTGCCGCGGGTGATGGACCTGCTCAAGCAGAACAAGATGGATGACGTCCTGGTGCTGGTGGGTGGGATCATTCCGGATCAGGATATCGACGCGCTCAAGAAGCTCGGCGTGGCCGCGATCTTTCAGCCCGGCACCGCAATGGATGAAATCGTGAAGTTCATCCGCGCCAATGTGAAGGGCGCGGGCGTTCCCAGCTGATTATCAATTCCTTCCTTTCATGCCCACGCCGAATTCAGCCAGCATCCGGCAGCAGCTTGACCGCACCGTTGGCCCTGCGCCCTGGTACTGGAAGACCTTCCCGGGTTTCCGCTCCCCGTCGCAGCAACGTTTCGTTTGGACGCATCATGGCGACCAGGGACCGGTCGCCTATGTAGTTTCGCTGGCGCTGGAGGAGAAACCGGACAAGCCGCGGCTCGCATTGAACACGTATTGCCGGCCGTTTGTAATGTCGCCGCAGCGTCTTGGGATATGGTGTCCGGAAGGACGCAACATTCGACTTACGTGTTTCGATCCCGATCAGCTTGAGGCGTTCGACCTGGCTGAGATCGCGGGATGGTTCAAGCAATCTTCCGACCGCATCTACGCCAAGACCCCGCCCATCGCGGAGTTTGAGGTGCCGCTCACGCTGGGCCCGGGCATGCACAAGATCAATGTACCGCCTGAACTTGCGGTGGTGGACGAAATGATCGTGCCCACCAGCTACAAGGCGACGTCGAATGATGATCCGGCATTCGCTCTGTTCGTTCTCTATCTGCAAGCCGGACTGGTGGAAGTGCTGCCGCAGAAATGGTTCACCGCATCGCAGTATCAGGTGGGCAAGCAATGGATTTCACGCGCGGCGCGCGACGAGGAATCGCATCGCATCTTCGGGGAATGTTTTGGCGTGGGAAGTTTTCTGCTTGAAGAAGATGGCTGCCGGCTGGCGGAGTGGATGGAGAGACGGGCTTAGATCCTCCTGCCCGACGATGTGCCGTGCGTTGCGCGTTTCTGCTGGAGTGGTATACCGTAATCAGTCCGCTCTCTTCATTTAGACCAATGGCCGACCGCAACGAAGCTCCAGCCGATCCTTCGTCACAGGCGTCGAACGTCCTGACGACAAAGGTCGATGCCACGTCGGCACGATTCGAAGCCAACATGCGTTTTCTTGCCGATCTCATGTCTCAGGTGCGCAATGAAAGCGAAAAGATTTTCGAGGGCGGCGGCGCCAGGGCCATTGAAAACCAGCGCGGCAAGGGACGACTCACCGCACGGGAGCGCATTGAACTGCTGGTGGATGCTGGAACTTTCTTCGAGCTGGGAATTTATGCGGCACACGGGATGTATGAAGAGTGGGGCGGAGCGCCTGCGGCGGGGGTGATTACAGGCCTGGCGCGCGTGCAGACGCGTATGGTGATGATCATCGCGAACGACGCTACCGTAAAGGCGGGAGCGTTTTTTCCCATGACGTCGAAGAAGGTGATTCGCGCCCAGAACATCGCGATCGAGAACCGTATCCCAACCATCTATCTGGTGGATTCCGCAGGCGTGTTTCTGCCTTTGCAGGAGGATGTATTCCCCGACACGGACGACTTTGGCCGCGTCTTCCGGAATAACGCCGTCATGTCGGCTCTGGGGATTCCACAGATCGCAGCCATCATGGGGATGTGCGTCGCCGGAGGCGGATACCTGCCTGTGATGTGCGACCACGTCCTGATGACGGATGGCAGCGGATTGTTTCTGGCGGGGCCGGCGCTCGTGCAGGCGGCAATTGGACAGAAAGTTTCGGCGGAGGACCTGGGCGGGGCAGCGATGCACGCGGGTATCAGCGGCACAGTGGACTTCCGTGAGTCCGACGATCCGGCGTGCCTGGCGCGCATTCGATCGATCATCGAAAAATGGGGATACCGGCGCCAGTCTCCGTGGGACCGCAAGAAGCCGGTCGAACCGGCGTTGGCCGCGGAAGAGATTTACGGCATTTACGATTCTTCGCCAGCGCGTCCTTACGACATGAAGGAAATTCTGGCGCGCGTGCTCGATGGCAGCCGCTTCGACGAATATAAAGCCGAGTACGGCAAGACGGTGATCTGCGGCTACGGACGCATCGGCGGGTTCGCCGTGGGAATTGTCGCGAACCAGAAACTGCACGTGCAGCAAACCGATCACGAAGGCCACAAGCGAATCGAGTTCGGTGGCGTGATCTACACGGAATCGGCGGAGAAGGCTGCGCGCTTCATCATGGACTGTAACCAGAATCTGATTCCGCTGATTTTTTTTCACGACGTGAACGGATTCATGGTGGGGCGCGACGCGGAGTGGAGCGGCATCATCAAAGCTGGTGCGAAGATGGTGAATGCGGTATCGAATTCCGTGGTCCCGAAAATCACCGTGATTGTGGGAGGATCGTTCGGCGCGGGACACTATGCGATGTGCGGCAAGGCGTTCGATCCGCGATTTGTTTTTGCCTGGCCGACGGCGCGTTATGCTGTGATGGGCGGCGATGCGGCGGCGGGAACTTTGGTTGAGGTCAAGGTGAAGCAACTGGAACGGGGCGGGAGGAAGTTGAGTGACGAAGACAAGAAAGAGCTGTACGAATCGACGAAACGCACCTACGACGAGCAGACTGATCCACGCTATGGCGCCGCCCGGTTGTGGATCGACAAGATCATCGATCCCGTCGAGACGCGAGAGGCGATCACGCAAGCTCTGGAGGCCGCGGCGCTGAATCCGGATGTGCCGGAGTTCAAGGTAGGAGTGCTACAGACATGATTCACCACGGAGACACGGAGCAAACTTCTCCATGAGAAGTTAACCGAGCAGGTCATCGGCGCTGCGATTGAGGTACATCGAGAGCTTGGCCCCGGCCTTATGGAGGCCGCCTATGAAGAGTGTCTCTGTCATGAACTGCATCTCCGAGGTTTGAAGTTTGAAAGGCAGATGCCATTGCCGGTACGTTACAAGGGAGTTAGTCTCGAGTTGTTGGGGATGCGGTTGTCTTGGAACTAAAGTGCGTCGAGCACATCCCCCCGGTTCACGAAGCGCAACTCCTGACATACTTAAAACTGACCGGCAAGCGGGTTGGACTGATTCTGAATTTCAATGTTTCGGTCCTCGCTCGTGGCGGAATCGCTCGAAAGGTTCTTTGATTTCCTAATCTCCGTGCCTCCGTGTCTCCGTGGTGAATGAATGTCCGAGCCCGTCAAACTTATCGAGTGTCCACGCGATGCCTGGCAGGGGCTGAAGGGGCAGATTCCGGCTGACATCAAGCGAGCCTACCTGCAGGCATTGGTCAGCGCGGGATTCAAACACATCGACGCAGTATCGTTTGTGTCTCCGAAGGCTGTGCCGCAGATGACGGATTCGGAAGAAGTGTTGAAGGAACTTGATCCGCCAGATGACGTGGAGATCATCGGCATCGCGGTAAACGAAAAAGGCGCTGAGCGGGCCATCGAGACGCATGCGGTTCACACTCTGGGATTTCCCTATTCAATCTCGGAGACTTTCTTACGCAAGAATCAAAATCAGTCTGCGGAAAGTGCGCTCGACGAACTGGAGAAGATCCAGACCAAAACCGACAATGCGGCGCTCGAGGTTGTGGTCTACATTTCGATGGCGTTTGGCAATCCCTATGGCGATCCGTGGAATGTGGAGGAAGTGATCGAAGCCATCTCGCTGCTGGAAGTTGACAGCCTGCGCATGATTTCGCTCGCCGATACGGTTGGAATGGCGACGCCGCAGCAGATCGGCGAAGTGGTGGGCGCGGTGATGGCGAAGTACGATTATCTGGAGATCGGAGTGCACCTGCACAGCCGTCCCGAACACGCGGCGGCTAAGATTCTTGCGGCTTATGATGCGGGTTGTCGGCGGTTTGATTCGGCATTGGGTGGCCTAGGCGGTTGCCCATTTGCCCAAGACGCGCTGGTCGGGAATATCGCGACCGAGAAGGTGATTGAGACCTTAAAGGAGCGCGGCGCGGAGTTGCCGCCTCTGAAGCCACTGGACACGCTCTTGCGCGCTACTGCCGAAATGGGAGCAAGGTATACGAATTCCGTGGACGACGAATAGCCTTTCTCAGATATGAATTACGACACTATCCAACTCGCTTACGATTCCGGTATCGCAACCATCACCCTGAACCGCCCGGATAAGCGCAACGCTATCAGCTTCGAACTAATTGACGATCTGCTGTGCGCTCTGAAGGAAGTGGAGACCTCCGACGCGATTGTGCTCATCGTGACGGGTGCTGGCAAGGCTTTTTCCTCGGGCATGGACCTGGAGAATTTGAAAACGCTGATTGGCCGGACGCCTGAGCAGAATCTGCAAGACTCGCGGACGATGGTCCGCCTGTTTCGTTCGCTTTACGAATTTCCCAAAGTTACGATCGCCGCGGTGAATGGTGCGGCCATCGCCGGTGGGACCGGGCTGGCCTTGCTGTGCGACTTTACGCTGGCCGTGCCCGAAGCCAAATTCGGCTATACCGAGGTGCGCATCGGCTTTGTGCCCGCTATTGTTTCCACGTTTCTGCTTCGCCAAGTTGGAGAGAAGCACGCTCGCGATCTGCTACTGACCGGCAGAATTATCGGCGCGGAGGAATCCATGCGCATGGGATTGATCAACGAAATCGTTGCGCCGGAAACGCTGATGGCGCGGGCGCGGGAATTAGCGGGACTGCTGATGGAAAACAGTCCAGCTTCGTTGCGTGCAACCAAGCAACTGTTGAGCGACCATGCTCGCGCTGAACTGGACATACAGATTGAAGCTGCGGTGCGCGAGAATGCCGCGATACGCAGCACTGCCGACTTCCGAGAGGGCATCACGTCATTTCTTGAAAAGCGCAAACCGGTATGGACGGGGAAATGAATTCGAATCATCCGCAGGCAGTCAATGAAACCCGGCTGCGTGTACGTTATGCCGAGACCGATCAGATGGGCGTGGTCTATCACTCCAACCATTTCATCTGGTTCGAAGTGGGGCGGGTCGAGTTGTTAAGGCAGATGGGCTTTTCCTATCGCGACATGGAGAGCCAGGACAATTGCTTCATCGCCGTGGCCGAGGCCAGATGTCGCTACCGAGCGCCGGTTCGCTATGACGAAGAAGTTGTGGTCCGCACGAAATTGTTGAATGTGCGCGAGTCGGTGATCCACTTTGGCTACGAATTGCGTCGGGCGGAAGGCGGCGCTTTGCTGGCGGAAGGTGAGACCACGCACATTGTCACGGACAAAGAAATGAAGATTGCCGCGCTGCCTGAAAAGTATATGAAGGTTTTTCGCGAGGCGATCGGGAAGGTTCAATCCGGTCGCTAGAAACTGAAGACCAGAAACTGGAAACTAATTTGAACGCACTTCATATCAACGGTAACGATCTCACGCTGGAAGCGGTGCGCGAGGTCGCCCAGATCAACGAACGTCGCCCCGTGCTCCTATCAACTGACGCGCGCGAGGCTGTGGATCGGGCGCGGGCAATAGTCGACGAGATCGTGGCCAGCAACAAGCTTGCCTATGCGATCACTACTGGCGTGGGCAAACTCAGCGACGTGCGTATTGTTGGCGACCAGATTCGCGAACTGCAGATCAACTTGGTGCGTTCGCACGCTGCCGGCGTGGGCGAACCGCTCTCGGTTGCGGAAACGCGCGCCATGATGCTTTTGCGGGCCAATTCCCTTGCCAAGGGATATTCGGGAGTGCGCACTGCGGTCATCGATACGCTTTGCGAAATGTTGAACCGCGGCATCACACCGTTCGTGCCGTCGCAGGGCAGCGTGGGCGCGAGCGGCGACTTGGCTCCGCTGGCGCATCTGGCGCTGGCTTTGATTGGGGAAGGCGAATGCGTAGATGCAGGGGGCGCGCGCATCCCCAGCGCCGACGCGCTGAAGCGGGCGCAAGTCAAGCCACTGGTGCTGGAAGCGAAGGAATCCATCTCGCTGATCAACGGGACACAAGGCATGCTGGCCGTGGGTACGCTAGCGCTGCTGGCCGCCGAAATACTAGTGGATTCCGCCGACGTATTGGGCGGGCTCTGCTGCGACGCGTTGAAGGGCACTGACACGGCCTTCGATGAACGCATCCACAAAGCGCGTCCGCACGGCGGGCAGATGAAGACGGCGGCGAACTTGCGCAAGATGCTCGAAGGCAGTCAGATTCGCGAATCGCATCGCGCGTGCGGCCGCGTGCAGGACGCTTATTCACTGCGCTGCATTCCACAGGTGCACGGCGCGGTGCGCGACACACTCGCCCACTGCCGTGAAGTGTTTGAGACCGAGGCGAACTCCGCGGTGGATAATCCTCTGGTCTTTGTCACTGACGCGAAGAACTTCAAAGGCGATGTGATCTCGGGAGGAAACTTTCACGGCCAGCCGCTTGCGTTCGCTTTGGATTTTCTGGGCATCGCCTTGAGCGCGCTGGCTGGCATCAGCGAGCGAAGGATCGAACGACTAGTGAATCCCGCTCTGAGCGAGGGTTTGCCGCCGTTCCTGGCGGAAGGCGCTGGCCTGAATTCCGGCTTCATGATGCCGCAGGTTACGGCTGCAGCGCTGGTCAGCGAAAACAAAGTGCTGGCGCATCCCGCGTCTGTGGATTCGATTACAACCTCGGGCAACAAGGAAGACTACGTCTCCATGGGAATGACGGCGGCCATCAAACTGAAGCGCATTGTCGAAAATACACGCAACGTGCTGGCGATCGAGGCCATGGCTGTTGCGCAGGCGATCGACTTCCTCGCTCCGCTGAAGACTTCGAAACGCGGACAGGCGGCGCATGCGGCGATCCGGTCGGTGTGTCCCACGATGGAGAAAGACCGCGTCATGTATAAAGACTTTGCGCGGATTGCGGAGTTGATTGCTGGCGGGAGACTTGCTGAAGTATTGCGGTAAAGCGCCCTGGGTCGCCGGACCACGGAAGGGTTGTCTCGTGCATTTAACCGTCATTTCGCCGCTATTACTTGCCGATGCCGGCGTTCCCATGATTTTTCTAACTTTCCCGGCGATGCTCATTCTGCTTGTGCCGATCATCTTCATTGAGTCTTGGCTTTGCCGCAGCTCGCTACATCTCACCTTCTGGGCGGCACTAAAGTCGAACGCGATTTCGAACATCGTGTCGACACTGATCGGCGTACCAATTGCATGGGAGTAACGCTGCTATTTCAATTCTTGGCTCTCGGAACGATTCTGCGGATTCCTGCAGTCAGCCGAGCGGCCGACAAGTGGCAAAGCCCCCTCGCGGACGTGGTCCTGACCATCCTAGCGCCGGCCTGGCTTGGACCCGACGGGAAGAACCTGTACTGGATGGTTCCTGTGGCCACAATTACCTTGCTAGTCCCAACCTTTTTTCTCTCAGTATGGATCGAGAGCTTCATCGTCGATCAAATCCTCAGCAAGCCCGAAGGAGATCCCTCTAATTTGACGAGCGCTCGAATTCGAGTCGCAGTCCGGAATGCGAACCTTATGACCTACGCATTGCTGGCCGCCGGTACAATTTCTTGGTTGCTGGTCGTGCTTGCGAGGGGACATTGATTGCGGATTGACACGAGATTCATGCACATCTAGTCTTGCTGCACTCCTGATGGCACGGCCTACCGACAGCGTCCAACACAAACGTGAGCACGTTCACTACATAATTCTTACGGTAGCCGTGGTTGCGTGCCTTTTGCCATTTTCCGGCAAGGCTTTCAATGTCGATGACACCTTGTTCATTTATGTCGCGCGGCAGATCACGCACCACCCGCTTGATCCCTATGGATTCAAAGTGAACTGGTTCCTCGATGCCGTGCCCATGGCATACGAAACCAAGAATCCTCCGCTTGCCGCTTACTACATCGCCGCAGCTGCCAGCGTCGCCGGATGGTCGGAGCGGGCGTTGCATTTTGCTTTCTTGCTGCCCGCGCTGGCCGTGGTATTAGGTACCTATCGACTGGCGCAACGGTTTACGGATTCGCCGATGCTGGCGGCTGCGGCCACGTTGCTCACTCCGGTGTTTCTCGTTTCTGCGAACAGCGTGATGTGCGACACGTTGATGCTGGCGCTTTGGATTTGGGCGATCATCTTCTGGATCGAAGGGACTGAGCCATCGAGACCGCACTACTTGGCCATTTCCGCACTGCTGATCGCTTTGTGTGCTTTGACGAAGTATTTTGGGATCGCTTTGATTCCGCTTGTGGCGGGGTATTCATTGGCGCGGCAGCGCCGTCTCGGAAGCTGGGCCTGGTACCTGCTGCTGCCCATCGCTGTTCTGACCGGATACCAGCATTGGACAAAGGCAGTGTACGGGCTCCGCATGATTTCGGAGGCAGCTCACATGTCCGCTGGCGTGCGGCAGGCAAGACAAAGTTCCGCGCTGGCAAAAACGTTGGTTGATCTGAGCTTTGTTGGTGGATTGACGCTGCCCGCCCTGACCCTCGCCCCAGTCATGTGGCCGCGCACGAAAATTCTCATCGTCAGCATCGTGAGCGGAGTTGCTGGTTTTCTCATTAGTACTGGCCGAATCAGCCTCGGCGAAATGCTTTGGCCGTTCGACTTTTACGGACACTGGTTTCTGGTTGGCATTCAGTTGACGCTCTTCATCGCTGCCGGATTTTCCGTGCTTGCGCTGGCGGCCGCGGACGCGTGGAAACGCAAAGACGCCGATTCCCTGCTGCTGATGCTTTGGGTCTTCGGAACATTTGTCTTTACAGGTTTTTTGAACTGGGCTATCAACGCCCGTTCGGTGCTGCCGCTTATTCCGGCCGCAGGCATCCTGCTCGCGCGATGCCTCGATGCGCTGCGCACGGAGTCGTTCCGGTGGCGCCCCGCGATGTTGGCCATTCCGCTGGCCGTGGCGGCTGCGGTCTCATTTTGGCTTACGTGGGCCGACACCGAACTGGCAAACTCGGCGCGAACTGCAGCCGCGCTAATCGAGCAAAGGACGCGCAACCAGCCCGGCACGGTCTGGTTCCAGGGGCACTGGGGATTCCAATACTACATGGAGTCATTTGGGGCGCGCGCTGCGGTCGTAGATGATCCCCCGCGGCTCCCCGGAGATTTCATCGCGACAGCGGGAGACCGACTGCTGTTCGAAGTGCGCCCTGAGTTCGTGGCTTCGCGCGATGTAATCCAGATTCCTATGCGCCTGGGCATCACAACCGCGCAAGGCGAGCTGGGCGCGGGGTTTTTCTCCTCTGACTTGGGCCCTCTGCCGTTTGCTATCGGGCCGGTCCCGCCCGAGCGCTATGAATTAATTCGGCTAGGAACGAACTCGACCCCGGCAGCCGCCGCAACTTCGCCCTAAGGTGATCCGACCACCTTCGCGGCACTCCCATCTAGTCCCAACTCGCCGGCGATTTCCTGCAGGGCTTGGATACAAAAGGCTATGTGCTCGTCGAGATCCACACCCAGAGCCGCAGCGCCGTTGACAATGTCCTCGCGGTTCACTTTGCGGGCGAAGGCTTTGTCTCTCATCCGCTTTCGCACTGACTTTGCGTCGACCTCGGCCAGGGACTTTCCCGGCTTGATTAGAGCGACGGCGGTGATGAATCCGGCTAGTTCGTCGCAGGCGAAGAGAGCCTTCTCCATCGGAGTATCGCGGGTTACTCCGGTGTACTCGGCGTGCGACATGATGGCTCGCGCAATCACTTCAGGCCATCCACGCTGCTTCAGAATCTCGTTGCCTTTGTAGGGATGGTCTTCGAGGCTGGGATACTTCTCGTAATCGAAGTCGTGGATGAGTCCGACAATCCCCCACAGGTCTTCCTCGCTCATTCCATCAGGAGCTGAAACCACGCATTCCTTGTGGCCGGTTTGCGGCACGTCTGACCGCGTGCCCTGATACGAAGCGGCGCTATCCTGATGCGACACGCCGCCACCGAACTTTCGGGCGCATGCACGCATGCAGGCTTCAACGGTCAGTGCGTGCTTACGCAAACTTTCCGACTGGGTGAACTCAGTTAGTAAACACCACGCTGTCTCGCGATCAATCATGCTGTTTGCCCTGTCCTCTGCGGGTTTCCGCCGCTTAACTTTGGTTTTCACCGCGAAGATTCACGGCTTCATACATTTTAACCTTGACATCCACAGGCCTTGTACCGCAGATTAGCCCCTGTGCTCGGAACCTCTCCCAGATTTCAGGTTCCGTTGCGTAGTTTTCAGGAGTAGCCGGCTCTGGCACTCCCACAACCCGATGGCCACGACTCTTGCCCCAGTAGATTCTAGGGAAGTCGTCCGTTGCGATCATTGCCTGCTGGTTCAATTCCGTACGGTCAATAACAATTGCCGGCGCTGCCACTCGTCCCTGGACGAGGAACCCGAGCCCGAACCAGTGGTAATGGTACCGCCGGTGATGATGCCCATGCCCGGCACCGGCCGTGGACATTTGAACCTGGCCACATCGATCCGCTCGCTGCGCTTGCGCAGCGGGTTGAGTCAGCGGCAACTGGCGGGACGCATGTCCGTGCCGCGGACTTACGTTTCCAAGATCGAAAACGAGAAAGCTACGCCTACGCTGTCGTCCCTGGAACGGCTGGCGCGAGCCTTGGAGGTGACCGTGCCGGAACTGCTCAGTGGCGGAGAAAAGAACCGTCAGGACGAAATCAGCGAACTGATGAAAGATCAGTTCATCGCG
>Ga0182024_10003192_pt1 | contig 39445 bp, 45 predicted proteins | sample P32metaG_FD_120480 | JGI IMG/M metagenome (GOLD analysis project Ga0182024, IMG submission 120480) | Permafrost microbial communities from Stordalen Mire, Sweden - P3-2 metaG (Illumina Assembly) | ecosystem: Environmental > Terrestrial > Soil > Wetlands > Permafrost | place: Sweden: Stordalen...
GCCCGGGCGAGGTGTTCCTCTACCAGGGCCGCAGCTACAAATACTATCGCGGCATGGGCTCGATCGGCGCGATGGCGCGCGGCTCGGCCGACCGCTACTTCCAGCAGGAAGTCACCGACACGCTGAAGCTGGTGCCCGAGGGGGTCGAGGGCCGGGTGCCGCATAAGGGCCCGGTCGGCAACATCATCTACCAGCTGATCGGCGGCCTCAAAGCCGCGATGGGCTATACCGGCAACCGCACGATCCAGGAGATGCAGCAGAACTGCCAGTTCGTGCGCATCACCAATGCCGGGCTCAGGGAAAGCCACGTCCACGACATCGCGATCATGCGCGAGGCGCCCAACTACCGGCAGGACATGTGAAAACACAGACCTCAGGAGATTAATTGTCGGTAATAGATAAATATCTTTCAAAATATTTCCTCGGTGAGGCGTTTGAAGATGCACTTTTTAATGAGGAAAATAACATTCGAGAACTAGCGTGCTCTTGGAAAATCATGAGCACAACGATATTATTTGGTGAACTTCTGAAACTGGGGTACGAATCATGGTTGTGGAGGGGAATAGGTCTTCCCCTACACTTAGCCGATCCATCGTTGCAAGGCGATATTGATCTTATGTTTGCTTTGCGAAGAGGAGAACCTCAAAACGGTCGCGTGAAATTCATTGGACCTGTATATCGCTGCTTTGAGTTAAAAACGAGCAAAGTGACAAGAAATGGGGATGTTAAATCTTTGAAAGAAGGTAAGTTCCACAAAACTAAAGCACAGCTTGAGAAGCTTTGTAAAATCGGCGCCCCAGAAGTTCACTTACTGGAAGCGTTTATTATCGAAGCCGGCTTTAGCACACATCCGGAGATGCCGGCCATGCCGGCGGCGGTTCGCGAATCTATCGCTCGGAAATACAATCAAATAGTCGGAACGGAATTCGGCTATGTAGCACTGCCAATGCAGCAAATGCTCGGGTTCGACGAGCAGCACACACGGCTGATGTGGCCCACGGAGCGTATTAAGCACGCAAGCATCAGCCAGTTGCGGCCACCCTTCTCAAATCTCGTAGCAGCGGTTGAGGCTCATCTCGCGATTGCGTCAAAAGAGCGTGGCTACAGTCCGGTCGTTGGCTATTGCGCCGATTGCAAGAGCCTGACATGCGTGCATCAGCGCGGCCCATATGTTTGCGAAAAATGCGAAGCCCCGCTCGTATAGAGACGTCTTTACGATGACCCCCGGAGCCCGCATCGCCGCCGCGATCGACATTCTCGAAACCCTCGCCGCCGGCAGCCGGCCGGCGGACGATGTTGCCGCCGGCTATTTCCGCAGCCATCGCTACATCGGGTCGAAGGACCGCGCGCAGGTGTCGCGCCATGTCTACAGCGTGCTGCGCCACCGCGCCGCGCTCGACTGGTGGGTCGAGCGCGCCGGGAGAAACAATATCGCCGCCTCGCCGCGCAGCCGGATGATGGCAGCTCTGCTGGTCGCCGAGGGCGAGCCGGCGGGCGAGATCACCGGAAGCTTCGATGGCGGCCGCTTTCGCCCCGCCGCGCTGTCGCCGGTCGAGGATCGCCTGGTGAAGGCGCTCGCCGGGCGCAGCCTGCGCCACCCGGCGATGCCGCGCGCGGTGGCGAACGACCTCCCCGACTGGCTCGAACCCTATCTCGCCTCGGTCTACGGCGACCGGCTGGAAGCGGAGATGGAGGGGCTCAATGCGCCGGCGCCGGTCGATCTGCGCGTCAACCTGCTGAAGACCGACCGCGACGGCGCCCGGAAGGCTCTCGCCGCCGAGCATGTCCGCGCCGAGCCGACGCCGTGGGCGCCGACCGGCCTGCGCCTCACCGAGCGCGCGCCGCTCTCCGGCCTCGCGGCGTTCAAGGACGGGCTCGTCGAGGTTCAGGACGAAGGCTCGCAGATCGCGGCGCTGCTGGCGGGCGCCAAACCCGGCATGCGCGTCGTCGATTTCTGCGCCGGGGCCGGCGGCAAGACGCTTGCATTGGCCGCGACGATGAAAAATCGCGGCAAGCTCGTCGCCTGCGACACCGCCGGGTGGCGGCTCGACCGCTCCGGCCAGCGGCTGCGCCGCGCCGGGGCGAGCAATGTCGAGCGCCGCGCCCTCTCTAGCGAGCGCGATCCGTGGGTCAAGCGCCATGCCAAAAGCTTCGACCGCGTGCTGGTCGACGCGCCCTGCCTCGGCGTTGGCTCGTGGCGGCGCAACCCCGACGCTAAGTGGCGCGCCACCCCCAACGACCTCGCCGAGCTGCAGGTGCGCCAGCACGACATCCTGGCCTCGGCGGCGCGCCTGGTGAAGCCGGGCGGCCGGCTCACCTACGTCACCTGCTCGCTGCTGCGCGAGGAGAACGAGGCCCAGGCCGAGCGTTTCCTTGAAGAGACGCCCGATTTCACACTGCTGCCCGTCGCGCAGGCCTGGGACGAGGCTCTTGGCACCCCCTGCCCCGGCGGCCTGACAAACCCCGGCGGCGACTACCTCCGCCTCACTCCGGCGCAGCACGGCACCGACGGCTTCTTTGTCGCGATTTTCGAACGCAAGCCCGCCCCACCCGAACCCGAGACGGCCGACACCGATGACCGCCAGAACGATGAATGACCGCATCCTGATCCTCGATTTCGGCAGCCAGGTCACCCAGCTGATCGCCAGGCGGGTGCGCGAGAACGGCGTCTATAGCGAAATCCACCCCTATACGATGAGCGCCGAGGCGATCCGCGCCTTCGCGCCGAAGGGCGTCATCCTCTCGGGCGGGCCGGCCTCGGTGACGCTGACCACGACGCCCCGCGCGCCGGAGGTGGTTTTCGATCTCGGCGTGCCGCTGCTGGCGATCTGCTACGGCATGCAGACCATGTGCGCGCAGCTGGGCGGCGGAGTGACGCCGAGCGACAAACAGGAATTCGGCCGCGCTCTGATCGATATCGTCGACGACAGCCCGCTCTTCGACGGGGTCTGGCCGAAGGGCTCGCGCGCCGAGGTGTGGATGAGCCACGGCGACAAGATCGATGCGATCCCGGCGGCGTTCCGCGTTGTCGCCACCACTGGCAGCGCGCCCTACGCCTCGATCGCCGACGACAATCGGCGGTTCTATGGCGTCCTCTTCCATCCCGAGGTCGTGCATACCCCGCAGGGCGGCGCATTGTTGAAGAACTTCACCCATCGCGTCTGCGGATGCTCGGGCGAGTGGACGATGGCGGCATTCCGTGCGCAGGCGGTGCAGCGCATCCGCGACCAGGTGGCGGGCGGCCGCGTCGTCTGCGGGCTTTCGGGCGGGGTCGATAGCGCGGTCGCCGCGGCGCTCATCCACGAGGCGATCGGCGAGCGGCTCACCTGCATCTTCGTCGATACCGGCCTGCTGCGCCTGGGCGAGGCCGAGGAGGTCGTGCGCCTGTTCCGCGGCCACTACAACATCCCGCTCGTCCACAAGAATGCGGGCGACTTGTTCCTCGGCAAGCTCGCCGGCGTCACCGACCCCGAGCAGAAGCGCAAGATCATCGGCGCCACCTTCATCGAATTGTTCGATGTCGAGGCGCGGCAGATCGGCGGCGTCAATTTCCTCGCCCAAGGCACGCTCTACCCCGACGTCATCGAGTCGGTGAGCGCGACCGGCGGCCCCAGCGTCACCATCAAGTCGCACCACAATGTCGGCGGCCTGCCCGAGCGGATGAACCTGAAGCTGGTCGAACCGCTGCGCGAATTGTTCAAGGACGAAGTCCGCGAACTCGGCCGCGAACTGGGCCTGCCTGCGGCTTTCGTCGAGCGTCATCCGTTCCCCGGCCCGGGCCTCGCCATCCGCATCCCCGGCGAGGTGACGCATGAACGAGTCCAGATATTACAACGCGCTGACGCCGTGTTCCTCGACGAGATTCGCAAGTCCGGGCTCTACCACGAGATCTGGCAGGCCTTCGCCGTGCTGCTGCCGGTCAAGAGCGTGGGGGTGATGGGCGACGCGCGCTCTTACGACAATGTCTGCGCGCTGCGCGCGGTGACCTCGACCGACGGCATGACCGCCGACTACTACCCCTTCCCGCACGAGGTGCTCGGCCGCACCGCGACGCGCATCATCAACGAGGTGCGCGGCATCAACCGCGTCGTCTACGACGTGACCTCGAAACCGCCCGGCACTATCGAGTGGGAATGATTGAGGCCCGTCGGTTGGCCTCGCGCCGATCATGAGGCGCCGGCTTCGACTATCAGGCCGATGACCTGTTCAGGGTCACAGCGGCGCGTATGAGCGCCTTGAAGGCATCCTCATCTATTTCATCACCCTCGTGGAAATCGATAGCGCGCCTGACGTTGCCTTCAAGGCTAGAGTTGAATAGCCCCGAAGGGTCCTTGAGCGAAGCGCCCTTGGCAAAAGTCAGCTTCACGACGCTCTTGTAGGTCTCGCCGGTGCAGATCATTCCATCGTGATACCACACGGGAACGCCTCTCCACTTCCACTCCTCGACTACTTGGGGTTCAGCCTGTTTGATGAGAGCGCGGACATGGGAGAGCGTCTTGCCCCTCCAGTCGTCCAGTTCCTCGATCCTCGCGTCGATCAGCCGGGAAGGGGATTCGCCCTGGACCGTTGCACCCTTTTTCATTTTTTTTCACCTCATTCGGCTGTTTTTCTGTCTCGCGAAGGTACCCATCACCAATCATCCATGCCAGCCTGCATGAGGCCGGCATCCATTCCTGCATTCCAGCAACAATCGAGGGGGAGTGACGTTAAATTGGACTATCGGTTAGTCTAATTTATCCGAACGATCCGATAAGCGAGACCCGGCCATGCGAATCTCCGTCACCGATGCCAAAGCCCAGTTAACCGAGCTCGTTCGCCGCGCCGAGGCCGGCGACGACGTGGTGCTGACCCGGCACGGCCATCCGGCGGTCCGCCTGGTTCCGGTGAAGCGGAAGCTCGATCGTGAAACCCGCAAAGCTTTGCTCGAAGCGCTGCAAGCTTCGACCAGACCTGCTCCAGGGCCAAGCGCCGCGCGCAGCCAAGATTTCCTTTACGATGAGGATGGCCTGCCGAGGTGATCGCCCTCGATACCTCCGCGTTGATGGCGATCGTGCTCAAGGAACCGCAGGCGGAGGCCTGCAAGGCGGCGCTTGAGGCCGAGGATGAAATCCTCATTTCGGCTGGTACATTGGCCGAACTGCTTATCGTCTCAATGCGGCGGAAGGTCGGGACAGAAGTGGCGAATTTCCTAGAACGGTTTGAGCTTGACGTCGTCCCCGTCACCCCCGCCGCCGCACGGCGGATCGGCCAAGCGTACGAGCGATGGGGACGAGGCATGCATCAGGCCGCCCTCAATTTCGGCGACTGCTTCGCCTACGAAGTGGCGAAGGAAAATGCGTGCCGGTTGCTCTATGTCGGCGACGATTTTGCAAAGACCGACATCGAGAGCGTGCTTTAATCGCGGCTGACCGCCCTACCCCCGAGGCTCCTCATGCCGCAGACCAACCAGCCGCCGCGTGTTTCGGTGCATGACATGGCCGCGAGCGAGTGGGTCGCCTCCGGCCCCGCCGGGGTGTCGCAGCAGAACATCCGCAGCGACCCCGCCGCCGGGCGCTGGTTCGGCGGAGTGCGCTTCGCGCCGCTGTCGCGATCCGGGGTGCACCGCCATCTCGGGCCCGCTGCCAGCTTCATGCTGTCCGGCTCGCTGACCGACCACGTGACGCGCGTGTCGGGAGGCCAGGCGCTGATCAACCTGACCGGCGCGGTGCACGACGTGATCTGCTACGACGCGGCGCTGGTGGTGGCGCGGGTCGACGGGCCGGTGCTCTATCCGAGCGACGAGGATGGCGTGCTGAACGAACTCGGCGTCGCCGCCGGCAAGGCCGGCGAGACGGTCGACACCACGGTCGGGCAGCCCTCCGACGTTCTCATCGACGTGGAGGCACAGACCGCGGTACCCGGGCCGGTGCCTGGGGTCATGCGGCGCGCGCTGTTCGATTATGCCGGGCAAGCCCACCGGGCGCGCTACGTCCAGTTAGTGCTGGCGCCAGGGACGCAGGTGCCGGCGCATGTCGCGACCGCGATGACCGATCTCTTCGTGCTCTCGGGCGAGGTGCGCGTCGGCGGCGAGGCGGCCGGTTCGGGCTGCTATGTGACGATCGACGCCGAGACCGAGCTCACCCTCACGAGCCGCTACGGCGCGCGCCTGCTCGCCTGGGCCGATGGCCCGGTGCGTTGGCTCGACGGCGCCGAGCGCGGCGATCTCTACGGATATTGAGGCCCGGCAGGCCTCGCAGGCAGTCACCACGCAAGGAGAAACCCCATGCCGATCTATGAAAAAGGCAATGTCCGCATCCGCTACGAGGAAACCGGCTCCGGCTTCCCGCTGCTGGTGACCCCCGGCGGCGGCTTGAACTCGCGGGTCAGCAATTGGCCGAACGCGGTGATCAACGCGATGGAAGAGTTCAAGAACGACTTCCGCTGCATCACGATGGACCAGCGCAACGCCAATGGCGGCGAGTCGACCGGTCCGGTCCCGACCGAAAACGCCTGGGACGCCTTCGCCGACGATCAGCTCGGGCTGATGGACCATCTCGGCATCGATCAGTTCTTCTATATGGGCTACTGCATCGGCGGCTGCTTTGCCGGCAAGCTGTTGCAGCGCGCGCCAAACCGTGTCGTCGCCGCGGTGTTTTGCCAGAGCGTCGGCGACCGGCCGGAAGACCCGGGCGTTATGTACCGGCACAGCACCGACAACTGGCTGGGCGATTTCAAGAAACGCCGGCCCGAGGTGTCGCAGGACACGGTCGACAAGTATTTCCACAGCCTGTGGCGCGTGCAGCCCGACTTCCTCTACAGCGTCTCGCGCGATTTCATCAAAAACTGCCGGACGCCGATTCTGGTGCTGCCCGACGATACGCCGTCGCACCCGCTGCAGACCTCGATCGACGTCGCCTCGCTGGCCCCCAATTCCGACATCACCGTCTTCCCCTGGCGCGAGCCGGAAGAGCTGCGGCAGCGCATCATCGGCAAGGTGCGCCGCTTCCTCAAGACGCATGTGCCGATGAAGGCCGCAGCCGAATAAAAGGGTCGGCGGCGGTCAGGCGGCGGCCTTCAGCACCAAATCCGCCGCCTTTTCGCCGATCATGATCGACGGCGCGTTGGTGTTGCCCGAGGTCAAGGTCGGCATGATCGAGGCGTCGGCCACCCGCAGCCCCTCGATGCCGTGCACGCGCAGTTGCGGGTCGACGACCGCCATCGGGTCGGAGCCCATCTTGCAGGTGCCGACCGGGTGGTAGGTCGTCTCCGCGGCGCTTTTGACCCAATCGATGATCTCGTCGTCGGTGGTCCGGTCAGTGCCAGGCGCAACCTCCGTCAACTGCAGCGGCGCCATCGCCGGCGCGGTCATGATCGTGCGCGCGATGCGGATCGCGCGCACCGTCAACTCCGCGTCGGGCGGCGACGACAGGAAGTTGAAGTTGATCGCGGGCGGCCGGTGCGGGTCCGCCGCCGTGATATGGATGTGCCCCTTGCTCTCCGGGCGCATCGGGTGGGCGTAACAGGTGAAGCCGGATTGCTTGGCGATCCGCGGGCCGTTGGGGCCCTGCACGGTCAGCATCGGGACCCAGCCCAGCAGCAGGTCGGGCGCTTCGAGCCCTTCCCGTGAGCAGACGAAGGCGCGCATCGGCGCCCCCACCGACGCCAGAAAGCCCTTGCGGAACAGCGCGTAGCGCAACGCCTGGTGCACCATGCCGAGACCGCGGGCGCGATCGTTGTAGGTGATCCCCTTCTTGCCGACCAGCCAGCGCGTGCGCGGCGCGTAGTGGTCGCGCAAATTCTCGCCGACGCCCGGCAGGGCCTGGCGCACCTCGATGCCGAGGGCGCGCAGGCGCTCGGGCTGGCCGATGCCGGACAGCTCCAGCAGCTGCGGCGAGTTGATCGTGCCGGCGCAGACGACGACTTCGCGCCCCACGCCCGCCTCGCGCACCTCGCCGCCGACCGAATACCGGACGCCCGTGCACCGCTTGCCGTCGAGCAGCAATGCCTCGCTCAGCGCGCCGGTCTCGATGTGCAGGTTCCGGCGGTTGCGGATCGGATCGAGGTAGGCGCGAGCGGTGCTTTGCCGGCGGCCGCGGGCGATCGTCGCCTGGCTCATCGCGATGCCTTCCTGGCTGCGGCCGTTGTAGTCCGGGTTGTGCGGAATCCCTACCTCGCCCGCCGCGGCGATCAGCGACTGCAAGATCGGGTCCTTCGGCGGCGGGTTGGTGACGCGCAGCGGCCCTTCCCGGCCGCGAAACCTGGCGTCGCCGTCTCCCGCGTAGCTTTCCATGCGCTTGAAGAAGGGTAGCACCTCCTCGTAGCTCCAGCCCTGGTTGCCCATCTGCGCCCAGGTGTCGAAATCCTGCGACTGGCCGCGCACGAAGGCCATGCCGTTGATCGCGCTGGAGCCGCCGAGCAGCTTGCCGCGCGGCACCGGGATGCTGCGGCCGTTGGTGTTGGCCTCGGGCTCGGACGAATAGAGCCAGTTGGCCGCGGGGTTCTTGATCAGCCGGGCGGAGCCCACCGGGATGAACGACCAGGGGTGACTCGCCCGGCCGGCCTCCAGCAGCAGCACCGTGTGGCGCGGGTCGGCGGAGAGACGGTTGGCGACGGCCGCGCCGGCCGAACCGGCGCCGACGACGATGTAGTCGTAGGTCTGCATTGTGCTTGCGCTCCCCCGGATCGACCTCGATCATACCGACGCGAGACATCATACCGGGCAAGGAGAAACTGCCATGCCGTTCTACGAAAGAGGCCAGGTTCGCATCCATTACGAAGAGGCCGGCTCCGGCTTTCCGCTGCTGGTCATCCCAGGCGGCGGGCTCAATTCAACGGTCTCGGGGCTCGCGACCAGCCATCCGTTCAACCCGCTGGAGGAGTTCAAGGGCGAGCACCGGGTCATCGCGGCGGATTTGCGCAACGCCAATGGCGGCCAGTCGTCCGGCCCGCTCGAGACCGACCGGCCGTGGGATGCGTACACCGACGACCATATCGGCCTGATGGACCATCTCGGCATTAGCGAGTTCATGGTGCTCGGCTTCTGCATCGGCGGCCCGTTCATCTGGAACCTGCTGAAGCGGTCGCGCGGGCGCATCGTATCCGCCGTGCTGGCGCAGCCCAGCGGATCGCGCCCCGAGATGCGCGACCTCTTCTACGAGAACAACATCAAGGGCTGGGGACCGGCGCTGTGCGAACGCCGGCCCGACATCACGATCGCGATGGTCAGCGATTTCCTCAACAACATGTACACCAAGAACGCCGATTTCGTGTTCACCGTGACGCGCGATTTCGTGCGCGACTGCCAGACGCCGATCCTGGTCCTGCCGGACGACGTCCCGGCGCACCCCTACGCGGTGGCGATGGAGAGCGCGCTGCTCGCGCCCAACGCCCAGGTGAGCCTCTACCCGTGGAAGGACATTAAGGACAAGATCCCCCTGGCGGTGCGCCACATCCGCACCTTCCTCAAGGCGAACCGGCCGGCGTCCGCCCGGTAGGACGGGGCAATCACACACCGGGGCGGCGGCTCAGCCCTGCCGCCCCGGCGAAATTTCAGGCCAGAGAGCCATTCGACCGGGTTGCGCCGTTTTCGTCATTCCCGCGAAAGCGGGAATCCAGGGCTGCCGTTCCGTCGCCCGCCCTGGACCCCGGCCCGTCGCGGGGGTGACGATAATAACGCGACCGTTCTTGAAGGGATTGGTGCTCTAGGAAGCCAGCAATTCCTTCACCGCTTCGTTGATGAAGTCGGCGTCTTCCGGGTTGAACATCGGGTTGCCGGCGCGGTGGCCCCAGATCGAGGGGATCGGGCGCAACGCGGCGCGCTTCATGTGCGCGACCTCGCGGCGGTTGTCCTCGACGGTGAAATAGAGGTCGGTCTCGCACGGCATCACGATCGCCTTGGCCTCGATCGCGCCCAGCGCCTTGATGAGATCGCCGCCGTAGAGCTCGTTGGCGCCGATGTCGGCGTGCTGCCACATCCACAGCATCGCCAGGAGGTCGTTGGGGTCGCGGCGGCGGAAGCCGGCCTCCCAGCTGCCGACGAGAAAATCCTCCAGCGACGAGAAGCCGATCTTGCGCCACACCTCCTCGCGGTAGAAGGCCTGGGAGAGGCCCCACCCGGCATAGACCCGGCCGAACGCCTGGAACCCCCGCACCGGCTGGCTGGCGAACCAGCCATCCTGCCAGGCCGGGTCGGCGCAAAGCGCCGCCTTCACCCCTTCGAGGAAGACGAAATTATGCGGCGAGGTCTTGGCCGAGCCGCAGATCGGGGCGATGCGCTCGACCCGGTCGGGGAAGAGCGCGCCCCAGTGAAACGCCTGCTGCGCGCCCATCGAGAAGCCGTAGACGAGACAGACCCGCTCGACGCCGAACACCTCGGCCACCAACCGCTGCTGCACGCGCACGTTGTCGGTCATGGTGAAATGCGGGTAGCGGCCGCGGTCGAACGGCGGCGGCGTGTTGCTGGGGCTCGACGACAGGCCGTTGCCGAACTTGTTCATGATGACGATGAAATACTTGCTCGGGTCGAGCGCGCGACCCTCGCCGATCTGCCATTCGAGGTCGGTGTGCTGGGCGCCGAACGAGGTCGGGTAGACGATCGCGTTCGACTTGGCGGGGTTGAGCGTGCCGTGGGTCTTGTAGGCGAGCCGCGCGTTGCGGTAGGTCAGCCCCGATTGCAGGACGACGTCCCCGGCCTCGAAGACGCTGTGATCCGCCATAATCAGCTCGACTTGTATTTGACGCTGCAGCCGTAATCGTGCGTCGCCGCGACCGTCACCGGCTTGTTCTCGGCCAGCTCCGCCAGCGCGGCGGCGACGTAGTTCTTCGCGGTCTTGACGTCGGCGGGGTCGACCGAACGCTTGTCGTCGATCGCGCCCATATAGGCGACGACGCCCTTGTCGTCGATCACCACCATGTGCGGCGTGGCCTTCGCATCGTAGAGGCGGCCCATCACCCCGTCGGGGTCGAGCAGATAGTCGCTCGGCGCCGCGTTCCAGCGGGCGATATCGGCGCGGGCATCCTGCGGCGTCACATAGCCCTGCTCGCCGGGCGCCGAGGAGGCGACGGTCAGCCACACGTCGCCCGCCGCGGTGAAGCGCCGCTGCAAGGCCTGCATGTTGCCGCTGTTGTAATGCTTGCCGACAAACGGGCAACCGTCATTGGTCCATTCGAGGATGATCGTCTTGCCGGCGTAACCACCGAGCGTCGCGGTGTGCCCCGAGATGTCCTTGGTGGTGAAGGCCGGCGCCGGCGCACCGGGCCGTGCCGTGGTGTCGGCGGCTTGCGCGCCCGAAACGAGCCCGGCCGTCGCGGCCGCACAGGCGATTGCTGTAAGCGGTTTCATCATCCACCTCCTACGACGTAAAAATCTCGCCGAGTCGCTTGATCGAAGCCAAGGTCCGCTCCACCGCCAGGCCCGGCCACTGGCAGCGCATGATAAAATGGTCAACGCCGAGGACTTCGCGATAGCGCGCGATCTCGTCCTTGACCGACGCCTTGTCGCCGATGATAAAGCGGTCGCGGGCGAAATCCTCGAACGACGACGAGGTGCGGTCCTCCAGCCCCCAGGCGGCGTAGGCATTGTATTTGTATTCGAGCGGCCCGCGGCATTCCTCGTGCGCCGTCGCGTTGCTGGCGCCGACATAGCACTCGACCGTGATCGGGTATTCCCTCGGCGTGCGGCCGAATTCGGCGAGGGCCGCGCGGTAGGTCCGCATCAAGGGCGCGATCTTGCCGAGCCCGCTGCTGTTGACGATAAGCCAGGCGTCGCCGATCCGCGCCGCGCGCCTGACCGACACGTCGGCCTGCGCGGCGATATAGAGCGGCGGCCCGCCCGGGCGCACCGGCTTCACCCCGATCCCCGCGTCGTTGACGGTGTAGAAGCGCCCCTGGTGGGTGACGCGGTCCTCGGTCCACAGCCGCCGCATCAGGCCGATCGCCTCGTTGAAGCGCGGCGCGCGCTCGTTGAGCGGGATGCCGAACGCGTCGAACTCCGGCTGGCGGTAGCCGAGCCCGACCCCGAGGATGTAATTGCCGCCAGTCAAGACGTCGAGCGTCGCCGCCTCCTCGGCGACATGCATCGGGTTCAAGGGCGGCAGGATCAGGATGTTGGGCCCGATCGTCATGCCCTCGGCATGCGCCGCGATGTAGCCCATCAGCGGCGTCAGCTGCAGCATCTGCATCGGATAGGTCAGCCAATGATGCGGGAACCACAGCGAGGCGAACCCGGCGTCGCGCGCCGCCCGCACCTGCTCGACCATTTCGGGCACGCGCTCGGCGACGTTGAAGCCTTCGGGGAACTGCGTGTTGATGAACAGACCGACCTTCATAAGGGCGCTACTCCGCTTGCCGCGCGCAGCCTATCACGTCCTGCCGCGAGGGCATCCGGCCCGGATTTTCGTTGCGGGCGTCTCGCGATAAGACGAACAATCGCGGGCATCGACCAGAACACTGGCGATGTCGGAACAGGGAGGATCGGCGGCATGTCCGAAGGCGACGATCTGGGGCTGTGGTACGCGCTCAACCGGCTGATGGCGGATTATTGGGCCGAGGTCGATGAAAACGGCGGCGTGCGGGCGCACGAGTTCTACCTGCCGGACGCGGTCTATGCCATCGGCAACAGCCGCTTCGAGGGACGCGAGAAGATCGAGGCGTTCTACGCGAGGCGCCGGCACGGCACGGTGATGACCCGCCACATGCTGAGCAATCTTCGGGCATTCGCCGACGACGGCCCGCACGCGCATGTCATCGGGGTGATGAGCCTCTATCGCGCCGACGGAAAATCGCCGTTCCAGGGCGCGCGGCCGCCGACGATGATCGCCGATTTCGAGGCGCGCTGCGCGCTCGGCGACGACCGGCGGTGGCGCTTTCAATCGCACGTGCTGCGGCCGTTCATCATCGGCAACGACCTCCCGGCGTCGATCGTCATCAACCCGAAATCGTTGTGACGGCTCGCATCGCCCTCACCGTCGCCGACCTGACCGCAATCGCCGAGGCGACGGCGAATGCGCGCGAGCCCGACGCGGTGTTCCGCGCGATCGAGGCGCTGGCGCGTAAGGCCATCGGCTTCCGCCTGTTCACAATCATGCGGCTCCATGCCGAGGCCCAAGAGGTCGAGCGGCTCTACAGCAGCCTTCCCGACGCCTACCCGGTCAGCGGCCGCAAGCCGAAGCAGGGCACCCCCTGGGGTGAACAGGTGCTCGACCGTGGCGAGATCTTCATCGCCAACACGCCGGAGGAGGTGCGCGCCGCTTTCGCCGACTACGAATTGATCTTCAGCCTCGGCATCGGCGCGATCATGAACGTGCCGATCCGGTTTCGCGGCCGCTCGCTCGGCACGATGAACATCTGCGCCGAGGCGGGCTGGTTCACCGACGCCGATCGCGCACCGGGCCGTCTCCTCGCCAGTCTTCTGGTGCCGGCGTTGCTCGGCTGATCTTCCGATTGCCGACGGAGTAGGCTTGTTCCAGGTGCCGGCGTACAATTGGATCCGGTCAGATGTCCCCCGCTCTGATCACCGATACCGATGCTCGACCGCATCCGGCGGACCCGGTTTTCTTCATGCTGCGGCCGGACGCGCACGCCGCACGCATGCCCGCCGCATCGCCTGGCGGCTGCGCGGCGAGCACGGGCTGGGCGGCCGGCCGCTGGCGGAAGACCGGCTGCATGTGAAGCTGTGCGGCGTGTGCCCGTTTGGCCGGCTGACGTGCTCTGCCGCCGTCGCGATTCGCGATGCCGCGGCCACGGTCGCGATGCCGCCGTTCCGCCTCGGCTTCGATCGGGTGGAGAGTTTCCGCACGACATCCAGCGGCCGCTGATGCTGCGTGGCGACGACGACACGATCGTCGGGGCGGCGATGCTGCAGGACGAGCTTGTCGCCGCGCTGCGAAAGATGGGTTTTGCCCGCCGCAAGGAAGTGTTCACGCCGCACAAGACGCTGCTCTACGACGCCCGCCATCTCGATGAGCAGGCAGTCGAGGAGGCAAGCTGGACGGTGCGCGAGTTTACCCTCGTCTGCAGCCTGCGCGGCCGGCATCGGCACGTCACGCTGGCGCGGTGGCAACTTCGCGGCTGAACCGGCCCGCGCTTAGGCGGCCTCGGGCACCGGAGCGTCGGGGTGAAGCAGCCCGGCCTGGCGCAGATCGGACCACAGCGCGGCCGGGATCTTATAGCGCAACAACGCAAGGTTCTGGGTGAACTCGCCGGCGTTGCGCGGGCCGGGGATGATCGCCGCGACCGCCTTGTGCGCCAGGGGGAATTGCAGCGCCGCCGCGGGCAGCGGCACCTGATGGGCGTCGCAGATCGCGGCGATCGCCTTGACCCGTACCACGATTTCGGGCGGCGCCGGGTTGTAGTTCCAGGTGTCGCGGCCGGCGAGGATGCCGGAATTGAGCGGCCCGCCGACGACGATCGAGGTCCCGGCGGCGACGCAGCGAGGCAAAAGATCGTCGAGCGGCGCTTGTTCGAGGAGCGTGTAGCGGCCGGCCAGCAGGAACGCATCCCACTGGCCCCACTCCATCGCCTCGAGCAGCACTTCGCGCTCGTTGACGCCGATGCCGAAGGCCTGCACCGCGCCCTCGCCGCGCAGCTTTTCCAGAGCGCGATAGCCGCTCTCGCGTAGCGTCTTCATGTGAGCGGCATGCGCTTCCGGCCCATGCTGGTAAGCGCCGATGTCGTGGACGTAGAGAATGTCGATCCGCGCCAGGCCGAGACGCTGAAAACTGTCCTCGAACGAGCGCATGATGCCGTCGTAGGAATAGTCGTAGACCGGGTCGAACGGCAGCGGGTGATGGCGGCCGTCGGCGTGCTTGCCGGTCGGATTGGGGCGCAATAGCCGTCCGACCTTGGTCGACAGCACCCACTCGCCGCGCGGGTGGTCGCGCATCGCGTCGCCAACCGCGCGCTCGGCCTGACCGACGCCGTAAAACGGCGCGGTGTCAACATAGCCCACGCCCGCGCCCCAGGCGGCGGCGACGATGTCCTCGGCCGCCTGGCGCGCGACGCCGATGCGGCTGCCGCCCAAGGTTGCGCAGCCGAGTCCCAGCTCGGTCACTTCGAGCTTGGTGCGGCCGATCCGCCGTCTGGCAAATTGCGCCATCGCTTCCCTCCCGTTTCTCTGCCGCCGGCAATCATATCGCGATCTCGCGCCGCCAACCGCAATTGCACTTGCGGTTGACTGAGATCAATGGCAATTCACCTCACGGCGAATGTCCCCCAGCAAACCGGTCGACCGCATGTATACCCGCAGATCAGGATTGGCCATGGCCGCGGGGGCGCTGGTTGCGCCCTTGCTGGCGCCGCTGCGCGCGATGGCCGAGGAGGCCGGGCGGACGGAGTTCTCCGCGGTCGCGGCGGCCGAGGCCGAGAAGCCGGCGCTGCTTGCGGCCCCGCGCGCGGTCGACATGCCGATCCTCGTCTATCACCACGTCGTCCCCGGCCGGTCGCCGAGCCTGCTGTTCGAGAACCCAGACAGTTTCGAGCAAGAGCTTAAATACCTGAAGGACAATGGCTATCAGCCGGTGTCGTTCGACGATCTCGCCGACTGCCTCGAGCACGGCGTTGCCCTGCCCGAGCGGCCGGTCATCCTCTCCTTCGACGACGGCTGGGACAACCAGTTCAACCACGCCTTTCCGCTCCTGCAGAAATACAGTTTCACCGCGACGTTCTTCGCCGTCACCGGATATGTCGACCACGAGAACTTCATGACCACCGAACAGCTGAAGACGCTGCTTGCCGCCGGCATGACAATCGGCAGCCACACGCGCACCCATCCCGCGCTGGCGGGGGTCGGCGGCGGGCAGCGCCTCAGGGAGGAAGTGGCGGGCAGCAAGGCCTGGCTCGAAGACCGGCTCGAAATCGCGGTCAGCACCTTCGCCTATCCCTATGGTTCCTATTCGGCATCGGTGGTCGCGGCGGTGAAGGCGGCGGGGTATCGCACCGCGCGAACCGTCGACATCGGCACGCATTACACGCCCGCGGACCTGGCGACCCTCGCCGGCGTGGTCTTCCCCGCCTATCTGAGGCACTACCGCGGCACGGTCGAGCTCGCCGCCGCCGGACCGCGCTAGCGAGCGCGCGAAACCCGCCTATTCCGGCGAAATCCGCTGCCAGGTCAGCTCGCGGTGTTCCTGCTTTCCCGACGACTGGCGCGGCGGCGGCGTCAGCACCACGAGCTCGCCCTCGAAGCGCACGCCGCGCACTTGGTCGCTGCCGATGCGGGACGGATCGGAGGCGGCATCGACGCGGGTGACGAGCCGCGTGCCGTCAAAAGTGTAGTTGCCGCAATAGGAGCTGTAGTCGCGCGCCACGCCCGGCGGCATCTCGGTGCGGCCGTCGCAGACCACCGACCGCATGCGCCCATCGGCGGTGAAGGTGACGCGCCCGATGCCCTTGCCGCCATAGGGTTCAGGCAAGGGCGCGCCGCCGCCATCCTTGGCGGTGGCGCGGACCAGCTTCCAGGTGCCGACAATCGAGGGCATCGCGACCTCCTATAGCACGGCCAGCGCAGGCCGCTTGTTGATCCACCCCGCCGCCTGCTCGTAGGCGTGGCCGGCGCGCAGCACCGTCGCCTCGTCGAAGGCGCGGCCGACGAACTGCGCCGATAGCGGCAAGCCGTTCGCGGCAAGGCCGCAGGGCAGCGCCATCGCCGGGTGGCCGGTAACGTTGAACACCGAAGCCAGCGGTTGCTGCCGGCGCCACGGCCCGTCATCCGTCTCCGCGAGCACCGGCGCCGGGCCGGGGATGATCGCGGTCAGCAGCGCGTCGCAGCGCTCGAACAACGCATCGACCTTGCGCGTCAGGATGCGGCGCAGGCGCTGCGCCTGCACGTATTGCCGCGCGCTGATGAAGGCGCCGAGCATCAGCCGCTCGCGGGTGACGCGGGCATAAAGCTCGGGCCGTTCCTGCAAGTCCTTCGCATGGATCGCGAACGACTCGCTGTGCGAGATGGTGCGCGCGCACGCCTGGAACTGGGAATTGGGCGGCAGCTGGACCTCGATCACCTCGGCGCCGGACTTGGCCAGAAGCTGCGCCGTCTCGCCCAGCGCCGCAGCCTGCTCCTGCCCGACCTCGCCGTCGTCGTTGAAGGCGCGGCAATAGCCGATGCGCAAGCCTTTGACGCCGTCGCGCAAGGCAGCGGAGTAGTCCGGCACCGGCAGATCGGCCGAGCCCGGGTCGCGCGGGTCGTACCCGGCAAGCGCCTGCATCGCCAGCGCCGCGTCCTCGACAGTCCACGTCAAGGGGCCAGTCGTGTCGAGGCTGTAGCACAGCGGCGCGACGCCGCGCCGGCTGACCCGTCCATAGGTCGGCTTGAGGCCGACCGTGCCGCAATAGGCCGCCGGCAGCCGGATCGAGCCGCCGGTGTCCGAGCCCATCGCCAAGCCGACGATGCCGGCCGCCACCGCGGCGCCCGAGCCCGAACTCGACCCGCCGGTGAAATGCGCCGGGTTCCACGGGTTGCGCGCCGGCGGAAACGGCAGGTCGAAGGCTGGGCCGCCGGTCGCGAATTCGTGCGTCGCCAGCTTGCCGATGAGGATCATCCCGGCGGCTTCGAGCCGCGCCGTGGTCTCGGCATCGGCGGTCGCGACATTGTCGAGCAGCAGCCGCGAATGCGCGGTGGTGCGCAACCCGGCGGCGTCATAGATGTCCTTCAAGCCATAGGGGATGCCGTGCAGCGGCCCGCGCCGGCGGCCGCCGGCGATCTCCTTCTCGGCGCGGCGGGCGGCGGCACGCGCGCGCTCGGCGGTGATCTCGATAAAGGCGTCCAACTTTGGCTGCAGCGCCGTCGCGCGGGCCAGCGCCGCCTCGGTCAGCGCGACCGGCGACAGCTCGCCGGCGGCGATCCTGCGCCCGGCCTCGGCGAGGGTCGGCAGCGGCTGGGCGCTCATCGCTTGGCCCCCAGATCGTAGCGCGGCAGCACCGCCGGCTCGTCCTCATAGGCGAGCGGCTCGTCGAGCACTTTCAGCAAGTCCTGCATTCGCGCGACCGCGTCGCGCATGATCTCGTACCGCTCCTCCGGGATCGTCAGCCCGTTGCGGCGCAAGGCGGCGGCGAAATCCCCAGCGGAATTGGCGTTCCGATCGTCCGACATGGCGGGGTTTCCTGTCGTTTACCCGGCTGAAGGGTTATGGTGCGCCCTCCGCACCTCGGGCAGCAAGCCTGGAAAGAGATGTCGCAAAGTCTCGACGATATCGCCCAATCCGTCACCCGGACCGGCTTTGCGCTGGTGCGCGCGCCCGACATGCGCGCGGTGCTGGAGGGGGCGGGGCTCGAGGATTGGGACGGGTTCGCCGACAGCTGGGACGATCTCGGCGTCGACACCTACATGGCCGATGGCGGCCGCTACCGGCGGCGGCGCTTCGCGGTGTTCCGGGCGACCGCCGAGGGCGTCCTGCGCAAGTCGCACCAGCCGCACTACCAAAGCCGCGACTACAACCCCTTGAACGGCGACATCGAGCGCTGGTTCGAGCCGGTGACGGACCGGATCGCCGCGCATCCGGCGCTGCGCGCGATCCTCGAAACCTGCCACCGCCTGTTTCACGGGTTGACGCCGGAAACGACGCGGCCCGGGTCATGGCATGTCGAAATCCACCAGTTCCGCATCGAGGCGCGCGCCGGGGTCGAAGGCCGTCCGACCCCCGAAGGCATGCACCGCGACGGCGTCGACTGGGTGCTGGTGCTGTTGATCGACCGGATCAACATCCGGAGCGGCGAGACCACGATCGCCGATCTGCGCTGCAACACCTTGGGAAGCTTCACGCTGACCGACCCGCTCGATGCGGCGGTGACCGACGACAACCGCGTCAGTCACGGGGTGACGCCGGTGACGCCGCTCGACCCCGACCGAGGCGGTCATCGCGACGTGCTGGTGGTGACGTTCCGGCGCGAATAGGACGCGCGCCGGCGTCATCAGCCGCCGTCGGGCATCGACCGGACGATAACGGCCACTTCGTAGACCAAATCCAGCAGGAGACCGGTTACCGCGATCACGCCGATCACCTCCACCACCGGAGACCACCACGGACGCGCTGCCTTCGCGGTCAAGGGATGGCGGCAGTGAGCGCAATCGGCTGCCCGGTCGCCGACGGGGCTGCCGCAAGCCTCGCACGTCGCGGCGCCGGCGGCCGGCTTCAGGAATAGAAGCACGAACAGGGCCGGCCAGACCAAGAAGGTCAATACGCCCCATTTGAAGGGGTTCCTGCGCTTGCGCCGCGCCATCTGCACCGCGGCGGCGGACGCCAAACACCAGACCGCGCCGGCGATCGCCCACGGGACGATCTGCTGCAGCACCTTGCCTCCGCCGACGAGCAGGGCGGTGCAGACGAAGAAAATTACCGCCAGTCCGCAGACGATGCCGACCCTGGCGAAGAGTTTCCTGACGACCCAACCCATGACCTGGCCTCAACCCCCTTCCCGCCACGCGGGCATGCAACACTCCGCCAATTTAGCGATTCTTCACGGCTCTCCCTCAATCTCTCAACACGATGAAAGCCCTGTCGATTCCAGCGTTCCTCATTGCGGCGATCGCGTTAGCGCTGGTGCCGGCGGTCAGCACGATCTACGGCGAGGCCTATCCCGCCGAGGCGGCGAAGCGGGCGGCGCTCGCGGTCTGCGCGCAGTCCGATCCCGGCTTCGACCGGTTCTACGCCGGCCAGCGCGCCCAGTGCTACGCACGCCAGCTGTCGGCGCCCCGGGTTGCGCCGGCGGTGCCGCGCCGGGAACAGCTTGTCGAGGCCGGACGGCGGCATTTCTGCTAGGGTTGAATAATCAGCCCACCGATTGACGCCATGAGTCGGCAGTGCCGGGACGTTATCTGATCCATTGCATCACACGAAGCGATCGCCTCAACCACGACCGCCGCGTCCGCGCCATCGGCGGCGTCAATCCCGACGGCGCGCATTGGCGGATCCGCCAAGAAGCAGCGATCGCCGCGATCGAGGCCGGCCGCTGGAGCTTTTATATCGAGCGTAACGGCCGTACGCTGCCGGTGGTCGTCGCGGTCAGCAAATACGGCATCAAGTACCTCAAGACCGGCGCGGACACGCTGCACCCGGAGAGCCTCTTGGCGCTCCCCGAGTGCGGCTGAGCCAATTTACAGCCAAAAGGCGCCGCTCCTCAAAACCTACCAATAGTCCGACCTTCCCTGCGATCCGGGCCCGGGTAAGGAAGTAAATGCTCACGCTCTCGCCAGCGAGTTTAAGCTGCGATCTGAGATTCTTCCCGGCAGGAAGAACAATGCGATCAAAAGGAGGCCATTGAAAAGCGGAATCAGGAGAAGAACAGAGCACCAACCAGACTCACCCAGATCATGTAAACGCTGGATCGCAAATAACATTTGCGCAACAACCATCGCAAGGTAGAAAAGACCAAGAAGGTAAAGAGAGCCTCCCAATTGTCTTGTTATCTCAATTATTATTGCCCCTCCGATTGCAAGAGCCAGCCATCGGACAAAGTATTGCATTCGAGTGATGCATTGTTCGGGCGACCACTCTAATCTTTCGGCGCTAGGCGCACAGACGGCTGCTACAATCGCGGACATCACGCACAGGAACGCTAAACCGTAAAGCCCTCCGGCATAGCTGCCGCTCCAATCCTTGATGACACCGACATACCAGGGCCCGAAGAAGCCGCCGAGATTGCCGATCGAATTGATCCAGGCGATCGACGCGGCCGCCGCCGTGCCCGTCATAACCATTGGTGGCAACGCCCAGAACGGTCCCTTGGAACCGTAGAACCCGAAGGTCGCGATCGACAAGCCGACCATCGCCCACCATGTGCCGATCGTCAGCCCGGCGATGACCAGCCCGATCGCCGAAACCACGCAGGCCGCGAGTAGGTTCCAGCGGCGCTCGTTCATACGGTCGGAAACGAGGCCCCAACCGACCAGTCCGATCCCACCCGAAATGTAGGGGATCATCGTCAGCCAGCCGACCGTCATGTTGTCGGTGACGCCGATCGATTTGATCATCTGCGGGACGAAGAAGAGGATGCCGAGGCTGGCGACGACGATGCCGAAATAGTTCAACGCCAGCAGCAGCGCCTTCGGCGTGAACATCCCTTCGAGGAAGCTGAATTTGCGTACCGCCTCCTTGGCCTCACGCTCGACAGCAAGCTTGGCGGTGAGCCACGCTTTTTCCGCGTCGGTGAGGAATGTCGCCTGCGCCGGCCGGTCGGTCAGCACGAAGAGCGTCACCAGCCCGATGATCACCGTCGGAATCCCCTCGGCGATATACATGATCTGCCAGCCGGAGAGGCCGAACAGCCCGTTCAAACCCAAGAGCGCCGTCGAGATCGGCGCGCCCGCCGCGACTGCGATCGGCAGGCCGACCAGAAAGCCGGAGACGATGCGCGCATGGTGGTAGGTCGGGAACCAGTAGGTGAAGTAAAGCACGATGCCCGGGAAGAACCCGGCCTCGGCGACGCCGAGCAAGAAGCGGGCGATGCCAAAGCTGGTCGCTCCGGTAACGCAGGCGGTAACTCCGGCGAGGATGCCCCAGCTGATCATGATGCGGGCAATCCACAGACGCGCGCCCACCTTTTCCAGCACGATATTGCTCGGCACCTCGAAGATGAAATAGCCCCAATAGAAGGTGCCGACGGCGAAGCCGTATTCAGCCGCGCTCATCTTAAGGTCTCCGCGCATCGTCAGCGCCGCGAAGCTCCCATTGATGCGATCGATATAGGCGAGCAGATAGCTCAGGATGGCGAACGGCAACAGGCGCAAGTAGATCTTGCGCATTGCCGATTTTTCGACGGCGTCATCCATAAGTGCTGCTCCTCCCTACCTGGACCGCGACATGCGGCAGAACATTTGACCATATCGCAGGTTTATCAGGTAGCCGCGTAGGGCAACGCTCGCATGCGAGCGCGCTACAGCAGGATCAGCGATCGAACCAGGCCATTCGGCGCCGTCGATTTGCGACAATCGCTGCGAGTTGATGTAATGCGCGCAATGCTGAACGAGCCGCTATCGTGAACGATAGTTCTTCCGGCTGCTCCTCTAACCATAGGTGGCCCGCCCTAAAATCGGCAAAACGCGGTGGATCCACCGACCGAATCTGAAGCTGTGCCATCACTCCGGCCCTTGACCCAGCGCCGCCATTAGCTCGCGCCATTCACGCGGGCTGAGGCCGCTCGATTTCTGGTCGACTGTTTCGTCCGCGAGCAGGCGTTGGATCACCTTGAGCCCGGTCGCCGAGATCGAGGCGGCGTTCATCCGGTATTCGACAAAAGCGGCGTGCGCCAGCGGGCACCAGCGTTCGAGGGTCGAGATCATCGCTTCGGCATAGGCGCGTATCTCATATTGCGCGTGAGGATCGGCCCGTAAGGTTAGGAAATGCATGAGATTATGCAGATCCGTTTTCCAATACCACTGGGTATAGAAATTCAACGACAGGTTCATTCGGGCGAGCTCGCGGGCGAGGCCCGGCCAGCCGGGGTCGACCGGGTTGCCGGCGGCGTCCTCGTTGAGCATTTCGGCGTAGCCGGCATAGGCGCGTTCGGAATCCTCGCGCAGCAGATCGAGCACGCGTTTCGCTGCCGCGCCTTCCAGGACGTCGCCGCGGCCCTGGCGGTTGGTCGTCGCCTGCGCCGCGAGGTGCTCGGGCGCGGGGATGTAGAACTCGTTGTCGAGGATCGAATAGCGCGCCGAGTACTCGTTGACGTTGGCGGTGCGGTGGCGGATCCACTGCCGCGCGACGAAGATCGGCAGCTTAACGTGGTACTTGATCTCGCACATCTCGAACGGCGTGGTGTGGCGGTGACGCATCAGGTAGCCGATGAGGCCCTTGTCCTCGCTCACGCGCCTGGTGCCGCGGCCGTAGGAGACGCGCGCCGCCTGCACGATCGCGCCGTCGTCGCCCATGTAGTCGATGACCCGCACGAAGCCGTGGTCGAGCACCGGCAGCGGCTCGTAGAGGATGTCCTCCAGCGCCGACACGGTGGCGCGCCGAGTCGGCCGGGTTTCGCCCCGCTCGGCGGTGATTTCCTTCAGCTGCTCCGGCGTGAGCGGCATTCGTTTTCCTCAGCTCCCTGCGTGCTTCGAGACGCCGTGCTGCGCACGGCTCCTCAGCATGAGGAATACAGGGGCGCCCAGGCCATCCTCATCCTGAGGAAGCCGCGAAGGGCTGTCTCGAGGGACGTACCGATTGCGTTCCCGTTGGGGTCATCCTATATCTCGATTGTCGGGCAACCGACTATGGCGATAAACGGCTTATGGAATAGGCGTTGCGGACCCGGGGGCGGTACCCGGCGCCTCCACCAATTTCCGCCGGCCCGTTACAGAATCGGCCGGCGGCTTATGGGGGCGAAATAGGCTCGACGCGCGTAGTAAAGATAGGAACCGTCGCTCGGCATGATACCACCGTTATCGGGTCATAACTTAGTTGCGAACGATAACTTCGCACATGAGGCGCTCGCGGCCTAACCCTTCACCGGGTAAAAGCCTAGAGTAACTCGCGGTTCGGGGGGCACCGGGCAACAGAAGCCCCCCACTTACGTTTGCCTCCCTCTTTCAGGCGAGCGAGATGGCGCAGGACTTGTTCCAGTACGACAAGATGGTCGAGCGCGCGCTGCGCGGGGTGATCCGCGACGCGCTCATCCGCGCCGCCCAGGAGGGGATGAAGGGCGCCCACCATTTCTATATCGGCTTCGCCACGCAGGCGCCGGGGGTGACGATCCCGCCGCGGCTGATCGAGCGCTATCCCGACGAGATGACGATCGTGCTGCAGCACCAGTTCTGGGATCTGGATGTCGGGGACGAGGGGTTTTCGGTGCTGCTCAGCTTCGATAAGCAGGCCGAGCGGCTGACGATTCCCTTCGCGGCGATCAAAAGCTTCGCCGACCCGTCGGTCGAGTTCGCTCTCGCCTTTACCGAGCCGCCCGCCGCGGCCGGCGACGAGGCCGCGCTGCCGGCGCCGCTCGCCGGCAAGCCCGCGAAGCCCGAAACCGCCCCGCCGAAAGAGACCGGCCAGGTGGTCACGCTCGACGCCTTCCGCAAGCGCTGACAGCAGTCTTACGCCCCGGCGCCGCGCTTGACGCGGCCTGCTAAACCGTGATCCTGCATCGGCAACAGGGGCAGGGAAGCGCGGCATGAGCGAGCTGGACTTTCACGAGCTGTTTCCGCTTGGCGAGGACGACACTCCGTACCGAAAATTGACCGGCGATCATGTCGCCGCCGCCGAGTTCGCCGGCGAGCGGGTGGTCAAGGTCCAGCCCGAGGCGCTGACCCTGCTGGCGCAGCAGGCCTTTATCGATAGCGCGCATCTGCTGCGCCCGACGCACCTCGCCTCGCTGGCGGCGATCCTCGACGACCCCGAGGCTTCGTCGAACGACCGCTTCGTCGCCTACGATTTGTTGAAGAACGCCAATATCGCGGCCGGCAAGGTGCTGCCGATGTGCCAGGACACCGGCACCGCCATCGTCATGGCCAAGAAGGGCCAGCGCGTGTGGACCGGGTTCGACGATGCGGCGGCGATCTCGGCCGGCATCCGCCGTACCTATACCGAGACCAATCTGCGCTATTCGCAGGTGGCGCCGCTGTCGATGTACGAGGAGGTCAATACCGGCGACAACCTCCCGGCGCAGATCGACCTCTACGCGGAACCGGGCGAGGCGTACAAATTCCTCTTCGTCGCCAAGGGCGGCGGCTCGGCCAACAAGAGCTTCCTTTATCAGCAGACCAAGGCGGTGCTGAACCCGAAATCCCTGATCGCCTTTCTCGACAAGAACCTGAAGAGCCTCGGCACGGCGGCGTGCCCGCCCTATCACCTGTCGATCGTCATCGGCGGCACCTCGGCGGAACTGAACCTCAAGACCGTGAAGCTGGCGAGCTGCCGCTATCTCGATACGCTGCCGGCGCAGGGCAACAAATACGGCCAGGCCTATCGTGACCGCGATTTCGAGCAGGAGGTTCTGGCGCTGACCCGCGATTTCGGCATCGGCGCGCAGTTCGGCGGCAAGTATTTTTGTCACGACGTGCGCGTCATCCGCCTGCCGCGGCACGGCGCCAGCCTGCCGATCGGCATCGGCGTGTCGTGCTCGGCCGACCGCCAGATCCTCGGCAAGATCACCGCCGACGGCGTCTTCCTCGAGGAGCTGGAAGCCAACCCGGCGCGCTTCCTCCCCGAGATCGACGAGGCGACGTTGGGCGGCGCGGTGGTGCCGATCGATCTCTCTCGGCCGATGACGGAGATCCGCCAAGCGTTGTCGCGCCACCCGATCAAGACCAGGCTTTCCCTTAGCGGAACGCTGATCGTGGCGCGCGACATCGCGCATGCGAAATTGCAGGAGCGGCTCGATCGCGGCGAGCCCCTCCCGCAATACGTCAAGGACCACCCTATATATTACGCCGGACCGGCGAAGACGCCCGAGGGCTACGCCTCGGGATCGTTCGGGCCGACGACGGCGGGCCGTATGGATTCCTATGTCGATCGTTTAATGGCGGCGGGCGGCAGTTTCGTGACTTTGGCCAAGGGCAATCGCGGCGCCGAGGTGCGCGAAGCCTGCCGCAAGCACGGCGGTTTCTACCTGGGGTCTATAGGCGGCCCCGCCGCGCGCCTCGCGCAGGACTGCATCAAGAAGGTCGAGCTCCTCGAATATCCGGAGCTCGGCATGGAAGCCATCTGGCGCATCGAGGTCGTCGACTTCCCCGCCTTCATCGTCGTCGACGACGAGGGCAATGATTTCTTCGCCGGCCTGTCATGAACCGCACCTTGCCACCGCTGCCGCCATGTCGGCCTCCGACGCTCCGCTGAACCGCGATTGCCCGGCGGGGCGGTTAAGCGAGGCCGACCCGATCGCCGCCCTGCTCGATGGCGACAGGCGGGCATGGACGGCCTTTGTCCGCCGTTACGCGGCATTGATCGTCGCCGCGGTGCGCGGCATCGCGCCCACCTCCGGCGATGTCGAGGATTTGACCCAGGAAGTCTTCGTCCGGCTGTGCAAGGACGAGTTCCGTCTGTTGCGCAGCTATGACGCGACGCGCGCCTCGATCTCGACCTGGATCACCATCGTCGCGCGCAGCACCGCGCGCGACGCGCTGCGCCGCCGCCGGCTCAATTCGGTGCCGATCGAGTCGGTGCCGGAAGCGCATCTGAAAGTCGACGCGGTCGAGCCGACGCCCAAGCTCAAGCTGCCCGAGGCGCTGCTGTCGCCGCGCCAGCGCGAGATCCTCGGCATGCTGTACGACGGCGAGATGGAGGTCGGAGAGATCGCGCAGGCCCTCGGCATCGACCCCCAGACGGTGCGCAGCGCCCACCACAAGGCCATGCTCAAGCTGCGCGCCCATTTCAAGGCCGAGATCGAATGACAGGAACCTGTAAGTTGCGGGGATGGCCGGGCCGTTTTCGGCATAAAATCGCCATAAAGGGAGATCGCGCGTATGCGAGCTCGAGGGACTAGCGGCCGGCGCCCGCCCGGATCATCGGACCGGGCGCTGTGGCGGCGCAGTCAAGGAGTAGAGGCGACGCCGGAGGAGACCGAGCGGTTTCTCGATCTTGCCGGCTTCGTCGACGGCCGCCTCGACGAGGACGACCGTGCGCGGGTCAGCGCGCTGATTGCCGGCGACCCCGCCGCCGCGGCCGACGCGGCCGCGGCAGTGGCGCTTCTCGCCTTGCCGATGCCATCGATCAGCGAACGCAGCATCGAGCGAGCCGTCGCCCTTGTCGGCATCGTCGCGCCGCGCGGCGAGGTGGTTTCGTTTCCGCCGCGCCAGAAGGTACACCGCGCCTGGAGCGGCACGGCAAGGTGGAGCAGCCTTGCCGCGGCGATCGTCATCGCCGGCTGGCTCGGTTTCGATCTCGGCAGCGACCTTCCCGGCATTACCTCGGTCAGCCGCCCGTACGACGACAGTTCGGCCAATGAGCTGATCGATCCGGCACCGCTGCTGCTGCGCGATTTCTCCGACGGGTCGCCGATATGACCGCCGCGACCGCCGGGGTGGGGCCGAGCCGCCGCCTGTCGCGGCCGCGCTGGCTCGGCGCGCTGCTAGCGATCTCGGTGGCGCTGAATCTGTGCTTTGTCGGCGGCGCGGTCTGGACCCGCTTTCATGCGCCCGCCCCGTCGACCACCAGCGAGCGTTTCCAGCGGCTGGCCCAAACGCTCAACCTGTCGCCGCCGCAGCAGGCCGCGTTCGACCAGTATGTCGCGGCGATCCTGGCGCGCGGCAATCGTCTGCGCCAGGCGACCGAGCCGCTGATGGACGAGGCCTGGGAGGAAATCGCCAAGCCGCAGCCCGACCAGGCCAGGGTGCTTCAGCTGCTCGACGAGGCGTCGGGCCGCCGCCACGACTTCCAGCACGAGGCGGTCGCCAGCACCCTGTCGCTGCTGGCGAGCTTAACCCCGGAGCAGCGCGCCAAGTTTCTCGCCGACGAACACGATCGCCGCCTCTCCTTGCGCCGCCGCCGTGCCGAGGAAACGCGCTAAGTCGCAGACGAACGAGCGGCCTTAGGCCTTCTGCTATTTGGTGCCGAACAGCCGGTCGCCGGCGTCGCCGAGCCCGGGCAGGATATAGCCGTGCTCGTTGAGGCAGCGGTCGAGCGCGGCGGCGAGGATCAGCACCTCGGGGAAGCTTTCCCCGACATGCGCCACCCCTTCCGGCGCCGCCACGAGGCAGAGGAATTTGATCGAGCGGGCGCGCAGCTCCCTCAGCCGGGCGATCGCCGCCACCGCTGAATTGCCGGTCGCCAGCATCGGATCGATCAGGATGACGTCGCGCTCCGGCAGATCCTCGGGTAGTTTGGCGTAATACTCGACCGCCGCCAGCGTCGCCGGGTCGCGGTAAAGGCCGATATGGCCGACCCGCGCCGACGGCATCAGCTCCAGCATCCCGTCGAGCAGCCCGTTGCCGGCGCGCAGGATCGACACCAGGCACAGCTTCTTGCCGGCGAGGACCGGCAGGCGCGCCCGCTCCAGCGGGGTCTCGATCTCGGTCTCGCCGAGCGGCAGCCCGCGCGTCGCCTCGTAGCCGAGCAACAAGCCGACTTCCCGCATCAATTGCCGGAACATCCCGGTCGAGGTCTCCCGCGCCCGCATCAGCGACAATTTGTGCTGGACCAGCGGATGGTCGACGAGGGTGAGGTTGGCCGGCGGCATGACCCGATGAGCGCTATACGGCAGACTTGCTCCGGTCAAGAGGAGGAACCCTCAGGGTCGCGGAGCCGCGGTCCGCAGTCTGCGCCGGCAACGTGACCGCATTGTGGCTCACCGCCGCGGCGCCGGCCCTAGAGGTTCGATGCGACCGTGGCGAAGGTCGACGAAAGATCGGTGCCAACCTGGCCCCAAACCACGACGCAGGCGACCGCAATCAACGCCGCGATAAGCCCATGCTCGATCGCCGTAGCGCCGCCCCTGATCGCCACGCAAACGCGAGAACAAGGGAAAGACGGTCACGACATTGTCCCGTGATTGATAGCGCGGCGGAACCATATGCAACGCACGGCTGCAAAAGAAAGAGAAACATCGTGGCTTAGGGAAACTTAAACGATATTTATTCGGATGACTTCAATAATACTTACATTACTCCAGAAAATAGCTCGATACCTTGGAGAAATATCCCAAAATTCTCATGTCCGAGACGTTCGCCGCGCCGGTGCGGCTGGATCCGAAAAAATTCCGCGTTCCGCGCGTCACCGCTAGGGGCGAGCCGCGTGCGCACGTCGCGCTCAAGACGCTCGAGACGCTGTGGTTCAACACCGGTACGCTGTGCAACCTCGCCTGCCAGAACTGCTACATCGAGTCGTCGCCGAGGAACGACCGGATCGTCTATCTCTCGTCGGCGGAAGTCGCCCGCTATCTCGACGAGATCGACCGGCTCGGCCTCGGCACCAAGCTGATCGGCTTTACCGGCGGCGAGCCGTTCATGAACGACGACGTGCTGGTGCGCGGCCTCGACGCGATCGTGCTGACCAACGCGATGAAACCGATGCACACGACGAAGGCGGCGCTGCTGGCGCTGCGGCAGGGCTTCGGCGGCCGGCTGACCCTGCGCGTCTCGCTCGACCATTACGGAGCCGCGGTGCACGAGCTGGAACGCGGCAGGCGCAGCTAGGCGCCGGCGATCGACGGGCTCAAATGGCTGGCGGAGAACGGGTTCAAGGTCGATGTCGCGAGCCGCTACCTGTCGGACGAGAACGAGGCGGCGATCCGCGCCGGGTTCGGCCGGCTGTTCGCCGAGCTCGGCATCGCGCTCGACGCCCACGACCCGATGACGCTGATGATCTTCCCGGAAATGGACCCTACGGTCGATGTGCCTGAGATCACCACAGCGTGCTGGGGCATCCTCGGCAAATCGCCCGAAAGCGTGATGTGCGCGACCTCGCGCATGGTGGTGAAGCACGAGGGCGCCGAGCACCCGAGCGTCGTCGCCTGCACCCTCCTGCCCTACGACCCGCTATGGGATTTCGGCCCGAGCCTCGCCGGCGCCGGCGGCGCGGTATCGCTCAATCACCAACATTGCGCCAAATTCTGCGTGCTCGGAGGCGCCGCCTGCAGCAAAGCCTAGCGCGCCAGCTCGGCCAGGTATTTGCGCAACTCGCCGACCGCGCCGCGAGCCGTCGCGTAGATCAATTGGCGGCCCGAGCGCTTTTGGGTGATCAACCCGGCCTGGACAAGCTGCGTCAGATGAAACGACAGCGACGAGGGCGCCAGCCCCAGCCGCTCGGCGATGTTGCCGGCCGACATTCCGGCGGCACCCTGATCCCGCAGCAGCCGGTACAATTGCAGCCGCGTCACCTGCCCCAGCGCGCCCAGCGCCGCGATCGCCTGCATCTGTTCCATGTTCCGCATCTATAGTTCAATTCTTATCGAACTATAGCGGGCGCGGTTAAAAATTCCCAGCGCTAGGCAGGATCACCCGTGTCGGCCGTCAGTCCGGCCGCCGCGATGCCGGCGACAGCGCAGATCTCGTCCTTGTCGGAGGTGTCGCCGCTGATGCCGACCGCGCCGGCGATATCGCCGTTGCCGTCGCGAACCAGGACACCGCCCGGCGCCGGCACGACCCGCCCGCCCGACGCCTCCATCAGCGCGGTCAAGAACAGCCCGCCGCCGCCCGCCGCGCGGCGGGCGAACTCGCGGCCGCCGAACCCCATGCCGAGCGTCCCCCAGGCCTTGCCGGTGGCGATCTCGGCGCGGAGGATGCCGGATTTGTCCTCGCGCTTCATCGCGACCATGTGCCCGCCCGCGTCGAGCACGACCACGGTCAGTGGATGCAGCTTCAGCTCACGGCCCTTTTCGAGCGCCTTATCGATAATGATCGAAGCCTGGGCCAGCGTTACGCTCATATCTTTGCTCCTCCGCTCAGCGCCCGCCACACCCGTTCCGGGGTCGCCGGCATGTCGATCCTGGCGCCCGGCGGCAGCGCATCGGCGACCGCGTTCATCACCGCGGCCAGCGACGCGGTGGTGCCGGCCTCGCCGACGCCCTTGACCCCGAGCGGGTTTGTCGTCGCGGGCACCGGATGCATCTCGCTGACGATGTCGGGCAGATCGTCGGCGCGCGGCATCGCATAATCCATAAACGAGCCGGCGACGAGCTGCCCGCTCTCGTCCTCGTAATTGCCCCATTCCATGAGCGCCTGGCCGACCCCCTGAGCGACGCCGCCCTGCACCTGGCCCTCGACCAGCACCGGCTGCAGCACCCGCCCGCAATCGTCGACGCAAATATAGGAGGCGAGCGTCGTGTGCCCGGTGGCGGGATCGATCTCGACCTCGGCGATATGAACACCGTTGGGAAATGTCGGCACTGCGTCGAAGGTGCTTCTGGTGTCGAGGCTGTCGCCCATCGCGGCGGCGCGATCGGCCAGCTCAAACAGCGCGACGTTCCGGTCGGTACCGGCGATCTCGAAGACGCCGTCGCGGTACTGGATGTCCTCTTCGGCGGCTTCGAGCACATGGGCGGCGACCCGGCGGCCCTTCTCGATCACCGCATCGAGCGCCGCCGCGACCGCGCCGCCCACCGACATCGTCGAGCGCGAGGCGACCGCGCCCACGCTCGGCACCTCGTCGTCGCTGTCGCCAATGGTGAAATCGACCTGCTCGGCCGGGATGCCGAGCCGCTCGGCGACGAGCCGGCGATAGACCGTGCGGTGGCCCTGGCCGCTCGCCTGAACCCCGATCGCGAGCAGCAGCTTGCTCGAGCCGGGGAATCCGACCGAGGCGCCCTCGCCCGGCTGGCCGCCGGCGATCTCCAGGAAGCACGAAACCCCGAGGCCACGCTTCCTGCCCGCCGCCTCGGATCGCGCCCTGCGCGCGGCGAACCCCGCCACATCGGCGCGCGCGAGCGCGGCGTCGAACACCGCCGGGAAATCGCCGCTGTCGTAGCTCGTGCCGATCGCGGTCTTGTAGGGCACCCGGGCCGCGGCGATCAGGTTCCTGCGGCGGATGGCGATGCGGTCGATGCCGGTGACCCGCGCCGCCTCGTCGACCAGTCGCTCGAGCGCGTAATTCGCTTCCGGCCGCCCGGCGCCGCGATAGGGCCCGGTCGGCACGGTGTTGGTGAAGAGACAGCGGATGCGCAGCCCGATCTTCGCAATGTCGTACATGCAGGGCAGGCAGCGCAGGAAATTGACCGTCGCGATAAAGGCACCGTGCGAGGTGTGATAGGCACCGAGCGCGGCCAGGCAGTCGATGTCGAGGGCGAGGAACCTGCCCTCGGAGTCCAGCGCCAGCGCCGCCTCGATCAGCGTGTCGCGCGCCTGGTTGTCGGAAAGGAACCCCTCCTGCCGGGTCGAGCGCCAGCGCACCGCGCGGCCGAGCTGCTTCGCGGCCAGGAGCAGCGCCGGATATTCCGGGTAGCCCGAGGTGCGCATGCCGAAGGCGCCGCCGACATCGCCGCTCAGCACCCGTATCTGCGCGGCTGGCACCCCCATCGTGCGCGCCATGTGCTGGCGCATGGCGAAGGCGCTCTGCGACGCCGTGTGCAGCACATAGCGGCCGGAAGCGGCATCGTATTCGGCGAGCGCGCCGCGCGGCTCCAGCGGCGCCATGACGATGCGCTGGTTGACGAGGCTCACGCGCGCCACATGCGCGGCCGCGACGAAGGTGCGATCGAGCTCCTGCCGCGCCTCGGGCGTGGCGCCGGCCCCACGCCAGTCGAGCGCGACATTGTCCGGCGCCTCCGCCCAGATCCGCGGCGCGCCGGGCAGCGCGGCGCGGGCGAGATCGGTCACCGCGTCGCGCGGCCGGTAATCGACCTCGACGAGCTCGGCCGCGTCGCGCGCCGCCGCCTCGGTTTCGGCGACGACGAGCGCCACCGCATCGCCGACATGGCGCGCCACCGTCCCGGCCAGCGACGGGCGATGCGGCTCGATCATGGGTCCGCCCGGCACCGGCACCGCGTTCGACACGCTGCCGATCCCGGCGGCGTCGAGGTCGGCGCCGGTCAGCACCGCCAGCACGCCAGGCGCTCGCCGCGCCGCCGCGATATCGATCCCGGCGATATCGGCGAAAGCGTGCGGCGAGCGAACGAAGACGCCCCAGGCCGCGCCGGGGCTCGCCACGTCGTCGAGAAAACGCCCGGCGCCGGTCAGCAGCCGGCGATCCTCGTAACGCGGCTCGAACGACCCGTCCATCAAGCCTGTCCCCCTCAGCCGCGTGCCCGGCCCGGCGACCAGTACCGTGGCGAGAATAGCGTCGCGCTTAACAGAAGTCCCCGATGCTGATCTAATGCGCGAAGGTGCTTTTTCGGCACCGCCGAACAAGCACTTCGAGGGGGAGACGGCATGAGGCGAGTGCCCGCGCTCGGGGAGGATGCGCCGCTCCCCGGACACCGCCGGCGCGGCGGCTGAGCGCAGCGCAGGCCGGCCAAGCACCTTCGATGATCCAACTCAATCTGCTGATCAACGCGCTCGTTTCCGGCATCCTGCTGGGCGGGTTCTACGCTGCGGTCAGCGTCGGCATCACGATCTCCTTCGGCATGCTCGACATCGCCAATATCTCTCAGCCGGCCTTCATCCTCCTCGGCTGCTACGCGGCCTATGTAACAAATCTCTATTTCGGCCTCGATCCGATCCTTACCGGCATCGTCATGATGCCGCTGTTCTTCGTGCTCGGCATGGCGGTCTACCGGCTCTATTTCTTTGCCTTCGAGCGGCGCGGCGAGCAGGCGATCCAGGGGCTCGCGTTCTTTTTCGGCTTGCTCTTTGTTGGCGAGGTGTCGCTGGTCCTGGCCTTCGGCGTCGATTACCGTTTTGTCTCCGCGGGCTATATCGGGCCGAGCCTCCACTTCGGCATCATCGAGCTGCCGCTGCGGATGTTGCTGCCCTGCGTCTTTTCGCTGCTCATGGTCGGGCTGCTGCAGCTCTATCTCACCCGCAGCTTCATCGGCCGGGCGATCCTGGCGGTGTCGCAGGACGGGCTCGCCCTGCAGCTGATGGCGGCGAGCCCGAAGAAGATCAAGCAGATCGCCTTTGGCATCTCGATCGCGACCTGCTCGGTCGCCGGCTCGTTCCTGATCATCATCCAGCCGGTCGAGCCGTCGATCGGCCGGGACTATATCGGCCGCATCTTCGCGATCTGCGTCCTCGGCGGCATGACCAGCATTCCGGGGATGCTGGTCGCGGCGATGCTGCTCGGCATCGTCGAGAGCATCACCTCGACATTCTACGGCCCCTCCTGGTCTCCCGCCGTCGCCTTCGGACTCCTGCTGGTGACGCTGGCGGTGCGTCCGGCCGGACTCCTCGGTCGCTAGCGATGCGCAACAGCGTCTTCTGGGCGGTCCTGCTCGCGGTCGGCCTCGCCTTCATCGTGCTGTCGCGGGTTCTGATCGCCAACGAATACTTCTATTTCGCCGGGTACGTCGTGCTCGAGTACATCGTGCTGTCGACTGCCTGGAACATCCTCGGCGGCTATACCGGCTACACCAATTTCGGCACCGGCGCGTTCTTCGCCACGGGGGCCTACAGCTCGGTAGTGCTGCACAAGCTGCCGCTGCTGCTGCATACGCATTTCGGCTTGACGATACCGCCGGTGCCGCTGCCGCTGATGATCGTCGTGGGCGGCATCGTTTCCGGCCTCGTCGGGCTGGGCACGGGGTATCTGACGCTGCGACTGCGCGGCGTGTTCTTCGCGATCGCCACCCTGGCGCTGTCGATCGTCGTGCAGACCCTGATCGTCAACTGGGACTTCGTCGGCGGCTCGCGCGGCATCTACATCATCCGGCCGGCGCTGGCGCCGATCACCGGCGGCTATATCCAGTACCTGTTTTCGCTGATGACCTTGCTCGCGGTGATCGCGATCGGCATCGCCCGCTCGATCGAGCGCTCGCGGCTCGGGCTCGGCTTCCATGCGATCCGCGACGACGAGCTGGCGGCGGAGGCGAGCGGGGTTCCGACCCTAAACCTGAAGCTGATCTCGACGACCATCAGCGGCGCGTTGATGGGCATGGCCGGCGCGCCCTTGCCCTATTACGTCACCTATCTCGACCCGACATCCAGCTTCAACCTCGCCTATGCGGTCAACAGCGTGGCGATGCCGGTGATCGGCGGGATGACAAGCTGGGTCGGCCCGCTGATCGGCGCCATCCTGCTCGGCACGATCCAGCAACTGGCCACGGTGATGATCTCCTCGGCCGCCAACCTCTTGATCGTCGGCTTGCTGCTGATCGCCTTTGTCACCCTCGCGCCGAACGGCCTCATCGGACTGCGGCGGCAAAACCCGTTCCTGTTCTCGTTTCAAGGCCGGGTATCGCGGCGCCAGATCTGGCTGCAGTTTCTGCTGCCGCTGATCGGCATCGTCATCGCGGTCAATATCGCGGGCGCACTGGTCCAGGTGTTTTTCCCGGCGATCCCGGGCCTGGTGCTGGCCCAGCTTTTCGCCATCGCGACGATCTGGCCGCAACTCGCGGTCTGCGCCAAACGCCTGCACGACCGCGGCCGCTCGGCCTGGTTCCTGCTAGTCGGCCTGATCCCCGCGGTTGGCGGCGTATGGCTCTTCGTCGAATGCTACTGCCTCTCCGGCAACAGCGGCGCCAACGCCTATGGGCCGGCGCCGGACACCGGCGTTCCCGCCGCGCTCGCCCAGGCCGCGTGAGCCGGGACCCCGCAATGGCCGACCAGATCCTCACCGTCAGCGGGCTCGGCAAGCGCTTCGGCGGGTTCGTCGCCCTGGAGGGCATCGACCTGGCGGTCGAGCGCGGCGAGCGGCTCGGCCTCATCGGCCCGAACGGCTCCGGCAAATCGACCCTGGTCAATTGCCTCTGCGGCACCTTGCACAACGAGACCGGCTCGGTGCTCTTCGAGGGGAAGCCGCTCGATGGGCTCATCGCCCACGAGCGCACCCGCCTCGGCCTCGCGCGCAGCTTTCAGCTGCCGAAGCCGTTCCATTCGATGGACCTCGTCGACAATATCCGCATCCCGCTGCTCTACACGGTCAATGCGCGGCGCGGCGGCCATCGCCTGACCGCCGCGACCATCGCCGAGCGCTGCGAGGAACTGCTCGGCCACGTCAACCTCGCCGACAAGGCGCGGCGCCGGCCGCGTGACCTGACGCAGGTCGAGATGCGCAAGCTCGAACTGGCCCGCGCCGTCGCGACCGAGCCGCGCCTCCTCTTCGCCGACGAGGCGATGGCCGGGCTGTCGCATTCCGAGATCGAGGAAATCCTCGCCGTGCTGATGCGCCTCAACGAAGAGGGCATCACCATCGTCCTGATCGAGCACATCATGAGCGCGGTGATGAGCTTCTCGACCCGGCTGGTCGTGCTGGTCGCCGGGCACAAGATCGCCGACGGCCCGCCGCAGGAGGCGATCCGCAACCCCGAAGTCGAAAAGGCCTATCTTGGCGAGTAGCCTCACCCTTTCCGGCATCAACGCCGGCTATGGCCTGGTGCGGGCGGTCGAGAACGTGTCGCTGTCGGTGGCGGCGGGCGAGACGGTGGCGCTGCTCGGCACCAACGGCAACGGCAAGAGCACCCTGATGAAGTGCATCATGGGGATGCTGCGGCCGTCGTCGGGCAGCATCGTCGCGGAGATCGACGGCACCAGCTACGACCTGGTCGGCCGCAGCACCGAGGAGATCGTCGATCTCGGCATCGGGCTGGTGCCCGAGGGGCGGCGGCTCTTCCCCAAGCTGACGGTCGAGGAAAATTTGCTGCTCGGCGCCTTCCGCCGCAAAGCCCGCGCTGTGCTGCAACAGAACCTCGAATCGTCCTACTCCACCTTTCCGGTGCTGCGCGAGCGGCGGCGGCAGATGGCGGGCAGCATGTCGGGCGGCGAGCAGCAGATGCTGGCGCTGGCACGAGCGCTGATGTCGGCGCCGCGCATCCTCCTGATCGACGAGCCCTCGGTCGGTCTCGCACCGATCCTCGTCACCCGCACGATCGACAAGATCAAGGAGCTGAAGGAGGCCTTCCAGCTCACCGTGCTGATGGCCGAACAGAACTTCAAGCAGGCGGTGCGCATCGCCGACCGCGGCTATGTCATCGTCCACGGCCAGATCGCCTTCGAGGGCCGCAACGCCGACGAGCTCAACAACAACGAGCTGGTACGAAAATTCTACTTGGGGCTTTAATACAATATTAGCCAACCCATCTGGCGATGTCATGCAAAGACCGTCGCAATTTGCGATGCAACGGGCACGCTGTTATTCCCTTAACCATAGTATTCGGCGGAACTCCTAAACTTTTATTATTTAGCCTGTCTGGCACGTCTCTTGAGCAAGGGATGGTACCGGCGATCGAGCCGGCACTGGATTTTGCGGAGACGACGATGAAGATGTTCCCCATCCTGTTGGCCGGCGCCGCGGCTGTGGTGGTTGCCACGGCCGCCAACTATCCCGAGCATCTCGGCCTCTATGGCGATGCCGCGACCGGCACGCTGCGCCAGCGCGAGGCGCTCGACACCTGTGCGCTGCAGGACCGTTCCTTTGTGCGCTTCCTCGCCAGCGACCGCGAGCAATGCTACCGCCAGATGCGCGGGATGACCGCCGCCCCCGGCTATAGCGGCGTGTGGAGCAAGCCCGACCGCGCGCACCCGGTCGTCGCCGAGAAATAGCCGCTCAGAATTCCGACGCGTAGCCGCCATCGACCGGGATGGCGGCGCCGGTGACGAAGTCCGAGGCGGCGCTGCCGAGAAAAGTCGCGATGCCGGCGAGGTCGTCGGGCACGCCCCAGCGGCCGGCCGGGGTGCGGGCGAGCACCCGTTCGTTCAGCCCCGGCACCTGCGCGCGCGCATCGCGGGTCAGTTCGGTGTCGATCCAGCCGGGCAGCACCGCATTGACCTGGATGTTGTCGCGCGCCCAGGCGGTGGCCAGCGATTTGGTCATCTGCACGATCGCGCCCTTGCTCGACGAATAGGGCGCGGCGTAGGCGCCGCCGAAGATCGACATCATCGAGCCGATGTTGACGATCTTACCGCCGCCTTGCGCCTTCATCGGCGCATGCGCCGCCTGGCACAGCACGAAGGCGCCGGTGAGGTTGGTCTCGATGACCTGCCGCCATTCCTCGACCGTGTAGGTCTCGGGCGGCTTCCGGATCGACATGCCGGCATTGTTGACGAGGATGTCGAGCCGGCTGTGCCGGGCGACCGTCTCGGCGACGAGCGCGCGGCAGGATTGCGGCGAGGCGAGATCGATCGGGATGAAATCAGCCTTCGCCCCTATCCCCTCCAGCTCCGCGACCGCTGCCAGCGACTTTTCACGGTTGCGCGCGGCGATGACGACGACCGCGCCCGCCCGGGCGAGACCCTTCGCCATGCCGAGCCCGATCCCACCATTGCCGCCGGTGACGACCGCGACCTTCCCGGTGAGGTCAAACGGGTTCATCGCTGGCTCTCCGGCGTGCGCGACGGCCCGACCAGCGTCGCCCCGCCATCGACCACCAGGGTCTGCCCGGTGATGTAGCGCGCCTGCGCAGAGAGCAGGAAGCGCACGGCGTGGCCGATATCCCAGCCGACGCCTTCCAACCCCAGCACCGAGGCCTTGCGCCGCGCCTCGCGTCCGGCCGGGGTCATCTGCCCGGTCCACATGCGCGGGGTGTAGATCGGCCCCGGCGCGACGCAGTTGATCCGGATGTTCTGCGGCCCGTGATCGACCGCCATTGCTCTCGTCAGCGCGATGACGGCGCCTTTCGAGGTCGAATAGGCGGTAAGGCCGCGCGGCCGCAGCGCCGAGATCGACGAGACGTTGACGATGGCGCCGCCGCCGGCGGTCTCGACCATCGCCGGGATCGCGTATTTCGACACGTAGAACATGCTGTCGACATTAGTCGTCATCACCCGGCGCCACAGATCGCTGGGCGTGTCGACGACGCTGCCGCGCCCGCCGATGCCGACATTGTTGTCGAGCAGGTCGAGCCGCCCGAACTGCTTGACGGTCGCCTCGATCAGCGCCTTGCACTGCGCCTCGTCCGACACGTCGGCGATGTGGGTGAGCGCCCTCCCGCCTTCGGCTTCGATCATCGCGACCGTCTGGTCGGCCGCTTCGCGCTGGATGTCGACGACCATGATTTTGGCGCCCGCGCGCGCCAGCAGCATTGCCGCCGCGCGTCCATTGCCGATGCCCTCGTCGGGCGCCCCGCCGCCGGTGACGATCGCCACCTTGCCGGAAAGACCGAGATCGTCCTCGGGCCGTGCCTGCTCGCTCATTTCCGCCTCGTCCGCTGCGAGGCGCCACGATAGCGGGGCCGAATGCGAGGCGCTACACACTGGATCGGGATCGTGCGTCCTTCGAGACGCGCCTTACAGGCGGTCCTCAGGATAAGGAGGGTTTGCGATGCCATCGACGACGCTCCTCATGGCGAGGGCCGGGCGGAGCGCGGCGTCTCGAACCACGCACGATGGCGATGCAGCCACGCGAAATATTCCGCTATACACAACGCGATATGGGATTTTTGACCTTCACCCCGGAAGAGCTGACCGCGATCCGCCTGTCGCTGCGCGTCGCGCTCTGGGCGATGATCGGCAGCCTGCCGGTGGCGCTCCTGGTGGCGATGCTCCTGGCGCGCGGGCGGTTCTGGGGCCGCTCGCTGCTCAACGTGTTCGTCCACCTGCCGCTGGTCATGCCGCCGGTGGTAACCGGCTATTTCCTGCTGATCCTCTTCGGCCGACGGGGCGTATTGGGAGAATTCTTCGCCGATTTCGGCATCGTCTTCGCGTTTCGCTGGACCGGGGCGGCGCTCGCCTCGGCGGTGATGGGGTTTCCGCTGATGGTCCGCTCGATGCGGCTGTCGATCGACGCGGTCGACCGCCGGCTGGAGGACGCCGCGGCGACGCTCGGCGCCAATCGCGCATGGGTGTGGCTGACTGTGACCCTGCCGCTGATCGTGCCCGGTATCGTCGCCGGGATGATCCTCTCCTTCGCACGGGCCCTGGGAGAATTCGGCGCGACAATCACCTTCGTCTCCAACATCCCCGGCGAGACGCAGACCCTGCCGACCGCGATCTACACGCTTCTGCAGGTGCCGGGGGGCGAGGCGGGAGCGCTGCGGCTGACGCTCGTCGCGGTCGCGATCTCGGTGGCGGCGCTGTTCGCGTCGGAAGCGGTGA
>Ga0182024_10003193_pt1 | contig 39422 bp, 43 predicted proteins | sample P32metaG_FD_120480 | JGI IMG/M metagenome (GOLD analysis project Ga0182024, IMG submission 120480) | Permafrost microbial communities from Stordalen Mire, Sweden - P3-2 metaG (Illumina Assembly) | ecosystem: Environmental > Terrestrial > Soil > Wetlands > Permafrost | place: Sweden: Stordalen...
CCAGGTCTTACTCCCCCAATTGAAGAGATTTTTCAGCATCAGAGATTGCAAGCCTCCATCCCCCATCAATGTAATGGTCGGGAAAAACTTAGCCACAGCAACGCCTTCGTTTGCCGTCGCAGCAGCTAGCGCCCTCTCAACTCTTCGAATGTCTGGTCTTCTACGCAAAAGATCCGAGCGTAATCCCACAGCGACAGTCTCGGGAGCTTTGGGTAGCGGCTGCGGAGCTTTGAGCTCTTCCACAAGCGTTTCTGGGACAGCTCCTGTTAGGACCGAGAGCGTATAAATATTTCGATAGATCTGCGCCTTAATGTCAGGAAGAAGGGCTCTTTCTGAAGCTAAGGTCGCTAAGATATTTTCATCATCAAGACGGCTGACGTATCCGGCTTCAAATCGTTTATGAACAAGGGCAGCTTTCTTTTCTAAAATACCGATATTTTCTTCGATAAGCTTGGATCGCTCTTGAGAACTTCTCAGCTCCATATAATTGCGGGCGATCTCTGCCATCACTGAAAGGAGCACATCGTTCCTTTGTTCGATCGACAGACCGATGACGGCATCGGCTGCTTCGACAGTCCGGCGGGTTTTTCCAAAAATATCGATCTCCCACGTCGCATCGAAAAGAGCGTTATACAGCGGTTGGATCTGGGGAAATTGAGGAATGACCGGCAGTCCTGTTGTTGATGAGACCGTCCCCGGAAGAAGTCCGGCGCTGGGCTGGCTGGCAAATAGGGGGCCGTTCTTACTAAAATAGGTTTTAGTGGCGTTGACATCGGCGCCAATCATCGGAAAGAACGAAGAGGCTGCAATTTGACGATACGCGCGGGCCAATAAAATATTAGAAGTGGCAGTCAGCACATCGTTGTTGTACTCGGCTGCCATCTCGACATATTTGGTGAGCAGCGGATCCTCAAAGACGTCCCACCATTTGATGAATGGCGTATCTGAGGAAGCGACGGGGCTTTCGGAGATCCAGGTGTCTGCCACATCATTTTCCGGCGCTCGGTAATTGGGACCGACCGCACATCCTGCGAAAATAACTGTGATCCAAATGAATTTTTTCACTGCAACCTCCTGCGGAAAAATAGACCGGCACCGACGATGTTGACAGAGCCGATGATGAGCAAAGGCCAAATGTTGTCAAAAACGATTCTAGCGGGCATTGCCTTGAGAAAAAGTCCCTTCGAAATAACCAAAAAGTATTTCAACGGGATGATAGCTGTAAAAGGCTGAAGCCAGGTCGGCATATTTTCAATCGGCGTTGCAAAACCAGAGAGCAAGACCGACGGCATCATAAAAACAAATGTCCCTAACATCGCCTGCTGCTGGGTGGCTGAAAGCGAGGAAATAAAAAGGCCGATCCCGCTAACCGAGCTCACAAAAATGATCAGACTAAAGAAAAAGAGAAGCACAGAGCCGGTAAAGGGAACTCCAAAGACCAGCGTCCCAATGACAAACATCAGCGTTCCTTCAAGAAAGCCGATGATAATGCCCGGGATGATCTTGCCGATGAGAATTTCCCAAGGGACCAGCGGCGAGACAAGGAGCTGATCAAATGTCCCCAGTTCCCTTTCTCTAGCGACGGACTGAGTGGTCACGACAAGACATGTCAGCATCGATAAGACGCCGACCAGGCAAGGGATATTATACCAGAAATACTCGATGTTGGGATTAAACCAAATGCGGGGCACGAGCTCCACATTCTGGGTGATGAGCGCAGCCTGTGCAGTAAAATCGTTGTTGAACTGGTTGATAATCTCATTGGTATACCCGGCGACGATTTGGGCAGTGTTTGTTTTTCTTCCATCAAAAATGAGCTCGACAGTCGCTGGTTTTCCCGCATCGATATTCCGAGAAAATTGCTGATCGATCGAGACGACCATGATCCCTTTTTGACGGTCGATAAAGGGGGCTATCTCTTCATCTCCCTTGAGAAAGACGATGTGGTTGTTAAAGATCTTGGTCCCAAAAAATCGTTCGACGAGCAGAAATCCTTGCTCTCCGCTATCGCGGTTTAGAATGCCGATCGGAACATCTTTCACATCGAGGGTCGCTGCAAACGTAAAGATAAAGAGCTGGATGATGGGCGGCAGTAAAATCGAGATGCGCACTTTCCTGTCACGCAGCACGGTCAAAAGCTCTTTCCATATCAGCGCTAGTATTCGGCTCAATCTAACCTCTTGGCTGTTTTGGATGCGGTGATCAGAAAAAAGATCAGTCCTATTCCTACAATGGGAATCATGTCATAGAGGAGCAAAGGCCAGACATTGCCCACCAGAAAAAGGCTCTGGAGGCTTTGCACGAAGTATTTAGCTGGAATAATATATGTCAGCAGCTGGATCCATTTGGGCATACTATGAATTTCAAAAAGAAATCCCGACAAGATGTAGGCAGGCAGAAAAGCGCTCACGAGAGTGATCTGATAGGCAAAGATCTGATTTTTCGTTAATGTAGAAATCATCAGTCCAAGACTCAGTGCGCAAAACAAAAATAGAGCCGATACAAGTAATAGAACAAGAAAGGAACCTCTCAGCGGCAAGTCATAAAAAAAGATCGAAAGGGATACGCAAATGATCATGGAGATCATTCCCAGGCAAAAATAGGGGATCACTTTTGCCATCACAAGCTCTCCGATGCCAACAGTTGTCGACATCAAGGCCTCCATCGTTCCTCTCTCCCATTCCCGTGCAACGACAAGCGCTGTCAAAAGAGAGCCGATGAGCGTCATGATAATTGCTAATGAGCCAGAAAGAAGAAAAAAGCGGCTCTCGAGCTGTTCGTTATACCAAAACCTTGGCTGTGTGGTGATCAAGGGAAGCTCTTTTTTTAATCCACCCGAAATGGCCTCTTGCGTCAGCCAATTTGCAAACACCCCTTGAGCGTAGTTCTGTACAAAGTTTGCCGTATTGGTCTCGCTGCCGTCTGCGATGACCTGGATGGGCGCCATTTGGTCCGGCCGGTTGCGGTATTGGGTAAAGTAGGAAGGAACGATAAATATCCCCCGAATAGCCCCGCTGATAATGTCATCTCCCAGCTCGCGCCGGTCCCTGACGATTTTTACATCAAAATAAGTTGAGTCGATGAGCGATTTGGCAAAGCTCTGCACATCGGGCGCTGTGTCTTCCATCACAAGCCCCACTCTCAGGTGGTTCAGATCCAGCGACACTCCCGAACCATACAGGAAAATGAGCAGCAGCGGTAAAAAAACGGTGATTAAAATACTGCTGGGATCGCGGATGATCTGATAAAACTCTTTGACCATAAGAGCTCTCATCCGGCGGGCCCTGCCGGTCTTAGTCTCAGCAATGAGCTTTCGTGTCAATTCACTTTCCATCGTACTCGTCTATCATTTGTATAAATGCATCTTCTAGCGTGGGATTGGGATTTTGGGGCGATTTCACCTGGTCTTTCAGGGCATTGGGCGTGTCCATGTTGATGATCTTTCCCTGATAAATCAAAGCGATTCTATCGCAGTACTCCGCCTCATCCATGAAATGCGTTGTGATCATGATCGTAACCCCTTTTCCCACGAGGCCATTGATGTGGTTCCAGAATTCTCTTCGCGTGATAGAATCGACTCCCGAGGTCGGCTCATCGAGAAAAAGAACGTCGGGATGGTGCATGTTTGCGCAGGCCAAGCTCAACCGTTGCTTGAATCCCAGCGGCAAGGTCTCCGCAGAAAGGTTTAGGTAAGGCTTCAAGCCAAAGACCTCGATCATCTCGTCGATGGCGTCTTTTTTAGCGCTATTTTTCAGATTGTAGATCCCTGCAAAAAATTCCAGGTTTTGTCTCACACTCAAATTTCCGTAGAGTGAAAATTTTTGAGCCATATAGCCCAGACGTGCACGCGCCTTCCCCGGAGCCTCTTGAAGATCCAGCCCGTTGACAAGCGCTTTTCCCGATGTCGGGCGTAAAAGTCCGCACAGCATTTTAAAAATCGTCGTCTTACCCGCGCCGTTCGGCCCCAAAAGACCAAAAATCTCCCCCTTTTTGACCGTCAGGGAAATATCATCTACTGCTGTGAAGTCGCCATATTTTTTCCTCAAGTGCTCTGCTACGACCGCCGGGTTATCGTCATTTTTGACGAAAGGAGCCTTGTCTGCCAGTTTCGATTCTCCTCCGGGACCTCCTCCCAAAATATCGATAAACCCATCTTCGAATCGAGGCGGTATGCTCTCCAGATGCACATTTTTGGGCATCGGGGCATTCGGCCGCAGCAAGATGCGAAGATCGCGCCCTTGGATCACACCGTCCATGACATTTTTGTCTTTGAGCAGTTCAAACAGCAGTTTGCGCCGGTCCCCTTCTATTTGCGTGACCGCAAAAACCCTGCCGGCCACCCGCTCCGTCAGTTTTTTGGGATCTCCGCTATAAAGAAGCTTGCCCTCATTGAGCAAAAGAACAGAATTGCACTTTTCGGCCTCATCTAAGTAAGCCGTACTCCACAGCACTGAAATTCCCTCTTCGAGAAGAACATTGACCATTTTCCAGAGCTCGCGCCGGGAGATCGGATCGACACCGACACTCGGTTCATCGAGTAAGAGAAATGCCGGTTTTTTGATGAGTGCGCACGCAAGCCCCAGTTTTTGCTTCATCCCTCCCGAGAGATTTTTTGCTAGGAAGTTCTTAAACTCTGCAAGACCCGTAAAGCTGAGCAATTTTTCACATGCCGCTTTTTTCTCTTCCCCCACCACATTTCGCAAATCGGCATAGAGGTCGAGATTTTGCTGCACTGTGAGGTCTTCATATAGACCGAATTTTTGGGGCATGTAGCCGGTCAGATAATGGATGAATTCCGCATCTTTGATGGTGTCGTAGCCTTCTACGGAAATGCGGCCCTGCGTCGGGATTAAAAGCCCTGCAATGAGACGTATGAGTGTGGTTTTTCCCGCGCCATCGGGTCCGACCAGACCGATGATTTTACCTTTGGATATCGAGACATTAATATCTTTTAAAGCGGCAGGCTGCTGCGCAGAAAACAGCTTGGTGAGATCCTGAATCTCTACAAGTGCTTCTGTCACTTTTAACTCCGATTTGACTCTTTACAGCACTTATTTACCTTTCTGCAGGCAGGATTTATCAGCTTTACCGTTACAGGCATTCCCTGAACAAGCTCATGATTAGGATTGTCGACATAGATGCGCAAACGGTAGACAAGGTCTGTGCGCAGCTGAGTCGTTTCTACCGTTTTGGGAGTAAATTCAGCGACAGGAGAAATAAAGCCGATGCTTCCTGAATAACTACGTCCCATATCGGTATAGACTTCTGCCGGCATCCCGTAATAGACCCTTCCAAGGTTCGGCTCGTTGACAAAAGCTCGGATCCATACCGGCGAACTGACCGATAACGTAAAGACCGGATCGGCAGGATTGACCACAGTCCCCGGCTCGCGGATGCGGGTTAAAATAATGCCGTCTGTCGGAGCATAGGCCTGCGTATAGGCAAGCTTATCTTTGGCCACCTGGATCGCCGCCTCGGCCTGCATTAAATCGGCCGCTAGCTGATCGCGATGGGCCTGTGCGTTGTCCAGATCTTCTTGGGAAACAGCACCGATGCCGATCAAGTCCTGACGCCGGCGCAATAGAATTTCCGCATTGTCCAAATTTGCTCTGACCGATTCTGCCGCAGCAATCGCCTGCTCAAGCTGACTGTCATACGGAGTATCGTCTAACGTGCACATCAAAGTCCCCTTAGGCACCTGGTCTCCCTCTTCAAAAAGCAGTTGGGTGACCAGCCCGCTCACTCTAAAACCAATATCGACCTGCCGGACGTCGACATTTCCATAGAGCGTGATTTCATTGGGATCTTGTCTTTCTCGATAAGCCCGATCGATCAATATGATAATAATCACAGTGAGCGCAATAATAATTACTGAAATTAAAATGCCTTTTTTCATAAGCCGTTCTAATTTCCATCTATCTCTCTATGAAAATAAAGGCAATCACTTTTTATAAAAAAAACTATTCGAGAGTGTCTACAAAGTCCGATCGGATGATTATTTGATCACCGTTGAAAAAGAAATGAAAAGATGATGTCGGCTTTAAGCCAAATCCACTTTAGCTCGTCGGAACCTATTGTAGGCACGGGATTTGCACTCAAGTCCCCCTTGGCTTGACCAAGACGCGGCTGAATAATTTCCAAAGTCGAGATATCCTTTATTTTTTAAATAATTTCTTGTAGACATTTTGTATGTTTGCTACTTTGCAAGAAAAATCAGTCAATCACGGGTGTAACATGTTCAAACATCTTTCTTTGTATTTCTTTTCCGTAGCTCCTTTGGCTATTTATGCAGGTCAAAAAGCTCCAGACTCCTACGCTTGTCGTGCGAAGAAAAATACACAAGAATACACGCCATACTCGAAGCCAGTAACGATTGGCGTCAAGCATATTGAAGCAAAAGGGATAGGATATAAAGAAGGTTATTCGACGCTGGAAGCCTTTTTTGTAGGAAATGGACTGGGATTCAATCCCTTCCTTGATCTCAGAGGTCATGTCTTCAATGATGGAAAGTGGGCGGCAAACGCAGGCGTAGGATTCCGGTATTTGAAAGAATGCAGAACCTATGGAATGAATCTCTATTATGATTATAGAAATCAAAGGCACAGCTATCAACAAATAGGGCTTGGCTTCGAATCTCTGGGACAGGTATGGGATTTCCGGGCTAATGGATATTTACCTGTCGGAAAAAAAGAAGTCTTTGGGCATTTCCGTTTCGATAAATTTTCCGGAAATCATCTGTATATTAAGCAAAAAGTCGATTACGCGATGGCAGGAGCCGACGCGGAAGCAGGAGCGCATTTTTTCCAAAATAAGGATTTCGATCTCTATGCAGGAGCGGGCCCCTACTATTTTGCAAAACGGGATGGAGGAAAGAATGCAATCGGAGGAAAAGCTCGTTTGACCGCATGGTATAAAGACTATGTTTCTCTGGAGGTAAGCGGTTCGGGCGACGCCGTTTTCCACGGTATTGTGCAAGGAACATTGGGATTCTATTTGCCGCTGGGACCCAAAAAATATTCTGAAAAATGCTGCCGCTATCAAAAACAGTTCCAATACCGCATAGCAAGACCTGTCGACCGAGATGAAATCATTGTATTGAATCACCACACTAAGTCAGAACTTGCGATCAATCCAGCCACAGGAGATCCATACCATTTCCTCTTTGTCAATAATACGAGCCATTCCAACGGCACCTTCGAAAGTCCTTTCTCAACACTTTTGACAGCACAGAACGCCTCTGTTCCTAACGATGTGATCTATGTGTTTCCAGGCGATGGAACTGTCACTGGCATGAATGCGGGCATCACGCTGCAAAACAGTCAAAAGTTTTTTGGGTCGGGCATTGTACAAACCTTGAAGACAACCAACGGTACTGTCAAAATCCCCGCCTTGTCTTCCAGTCTGCCCCTTATCACCAACAGCAGCGGCAGCGCCATCACCTGCGCTAATAATAACGAGATCTCCGGTGTGCATCTTCTGGCGAATGCAACTGTGACGGGCATTACTTTGGCGAATATCACCAATGCCTCTATTCATCAAAACATCATCGATGTGGTGGGGTCACACTCAATGCCTCCTACAAGCGTAGGAGTCAGTTTTACAGAATGCGGAGGACAAATTAACTTTGTTAACAACGTTGTGAATCAAACAAATTTCATCTCATCGGGACTTGCTCTTTTAGGTGTGGCTCCTAACTCAAACTATCTGATCCAACACAATCAATTCCTTGCCACAGTGGGTGGAGGATCACAAGGAATTTCACTTGGGCAGGGTATAACATCAATAGGAATTGGAGATTTTGATACGATACTAATTCTAGGTAATCTTTTTGTGGGTCAAGGAAGCACCAATGGGACTTCAGGACATGGAAATGCCATAGGAGGGTTTGGATTTACTGGAACCGGCTATTTGGTCATCGACAGCAATACTTTCTCACACCAGACGAATAGCCCGCTACCCCCATTAGCACCCCTTGGATATGGAGTTTCCGTTTTCCTTGTCGGAAACACGGGTACAAATATGACGATGGATATTACAAATAACGTTTGGGAAAATACGGTAAATCCTACAGTGCCGTTTTCATTCATAGCGTCTATGGGACCACCCTTTGAGGATACGCCTCCCATTAATCTCTGCATCAAATTGCAAAACAATTCGAGTGATACCCAAAATGGCGCCTATGCCTTTGTAAATTCTGATTCTCCTACTTACGCTCCTTTTCAACAGTCCGGAAATACTGTTATCTTAGATAGCTCTAATAATGTGGGATCAATTTTTCCATCAGGAACCGTAACACCCGGAACATGCCAATAGAGATTATCGCTTAGGAAACGGAACCATAGCCTTCGCTCTTGCAAACCCGTCGGGATCCTGATACCGCTCGAAAAAAAGGAACCGGGATCTTAAAGGCATGCATAATAAAAATTATTTCTATTTGCTCCGTTCTCTAATCAAAGAGAGTCGTCTGGAATCTCGAATTCCTTCTTTTTCTTTTCAAAGAGTTCGTAGAGGTCGTAAAGCTGAGCCTCGAGCAGCTGGATTTGCTTCTTCCGAAGACCCTGGGATTTCAGCAATTCAGGCGAAGTCGCTCCAGATTCAAAGCTCTTTTTCTGCTCATCTTCTAAAGCTATGATCTTTTGTTCACAGTCACCAATTTGCTTTTCAATGGGCTTTAAAATCGCTGTCTTTTTAGCAAGCTCATCAGCCCGTTCCTTCCGAGGATTAGCTTGATTTTTCTGAGGAGGGGCTTTCTTTTTCTCATCCCAGCCGACTTTCTCTAAAAACTCATCGTAAGTGCCCAGGAATACCGTCTGCTGCCCCTCTTCGCAGAGGATAATTTTATCCAAAGCAAGTCTTCGTAGTATTAATTCACTGTGCGTGACCATTACAACCGATCCGGCAAAATCCTCTAGGGCATCGATCAAGGCCTCGATCGACTCAATGTCAAGATGGTGGGTCGGTTCGTCCAAAAGAAGAAGGTTACAGGGCCTGGCGACAATTTTTCCCAAGAGGACGCGGCTCTTTTCTCCTCCGGAGAGCACCGAGATCTTTTTTGCCGAAAGATCGCCGCTGAACATCATTGCCCCTGCAATGCCTTTAATCTCTGTATAGTTCAGGTAGGGATTGGCAAGGGCAATCTCCTCTTCGATCATGTGCTTGCCATCGAGCCTGTCGACGTGCGTCTGTCCGAAATAACCGATCCGTGTATTATCGGAAAATTCCAACTCCCCCTTTTGAGGAACTAGATCGCCTGAGAGCAACCGGAGAAGGGTCGATTTTCCACGGCCGTTTTTTCCGATGATTGCGATCCTCTCTCTCTTTTCGATCTCGAGTGAAAAATCTTCGATGAGAGGTTCCTCGGTAAAGGAAAACTGCAGATGCTTGGCATCGAGCATCTTCTTTCCTGGAAAAGGCGCCTCCTGAAAGGCAAAGGAAAGTTCTGACATTGCGTTGAGTTTTTCCAAGACCGGCTCTCTCGCGATCATTTTCATTTTCGACTGGGCTAACGCAGCCTTGGAGGCTTTTGCCCCAAAACGATCGACAAAGCTCTGCAGATGAGCTTTTTTCTTTTCTGATTTGATCCGGCTTTTTTCATGCAGCTCTTCCTCGAGAAGGACCTGCTGAAAAAAATCGATCGTTGTCCCCTTGATCTTTCTGAGCTTTTCCCGATGGATGCCCATGGTATGGGTCGTGACCTGGTCCATGAAATCGCGATCGTGCGAAATCAGAATGAACTCCCCTTGCCACTTGCTTAAGAAATTCGTCAGCCACCGGATGGATTGGATATCGAGATAGTTCGTCGGTTCATCCAAAAGAAGACAATTGGGCTCAGAGACTAGCACTTTGGTCAGATTTAAGCGGAGCTGATATCCCCCTGAAAAATCCCCTGGCGCTTTTTCTAGATCTTCTTCAGTAAATCCAAGGCCAAAGAGAATCATTTCAGCTTTATAAATATCATCTTTTTCATGTTCTGGCAGGCCGAGTGCTGCCTCTTGGATCAATGTCGGCTCAGTAAACCGGATATGCTGCTGCAAATAGCCAATCCGATAGTTCTTCGGAATGCTGATCACTCCTTCATCCGGCTCCATCTCTCCATCGATCAATCTAAAGAGTGTCGACTTCCCGGAGCCATTCCGTCCGACCAGGCCGCACCGCTCCCCTTTTTGGAGAGTAAAACAGGCATCCTCAAAGAGAGGATGGCCGGAAAACGCAAGACCAACATGATCGAACTGGATCACAAAACTCCAAAATTTTTAGATACTATACACGATGGGATATAAAAAAGCCTCTCTAGAAGAGAGGCATAGAAGAATTTTTTTTACAGGATCTCAGCAGCCAAGGCGGCAAGCTCTGAACGCTCTGTTCTTTCCAGGAACATCTGACCGTAACCTGCATATTCGCGCATCTTTCCCACGACATAAGTCAAAGCGTTGGAATCTTTATCGAGGTATGGATTATCAATCTGGGTCGGATCGCCTGTCAGGACGACCTTCGTTCCTTTACCCGCACGGGAAATGATCGTTTTCACCTCATGGGGGGTTAAGTTCTGAGCTTCGTCGATGATGATATACATTTTTGGAAGAGAACGGCCGCGGATGTAGGTCACCGCTTCCATCTCCAGCTTTTTACTATCAATGATCCACTGTTGGGCGTCTGCTCCATTGCCGACCCCGCTGGTCGATTGGCAGAGGAACTCCAAGTTATCGTAGATCGGCTGCATCCAATGGTAGAGCTTCTCTTCTTTCGTTCCCGGCAGATAGCCGATGTCTTTTCCCAAAGGAATGATCGGACGGCTGACGAGGATTTTGGTGTAGACATTTTCATCGAAGACTTTGCGCAAGCCCGCTGCTAATGCCAGAAGGGTCTTCCCTGTTCCCGCAGGACCGATGAGAGTTACTAGAGGAATATCATCGCGGAGCAAAAGATCAAGGGCACATTTTTGCTCGATATTGAGAGGCTGGATACCCCAAATGTCGCGGGTAAGCTTCATTAAAGGCTCAAGCTTCTTGCTTGTAGGATTAAACTTGCAGACAGCCGAGGACTGCTCAGCACACGTCATGATGCAATATTCATTGGGAGAAAAATCTTGGATATCCAAAGAGATCGAATTGTCCTTGAAGAACATATCGATATCGCGCTTGGGGACTTCGATCTTTCGATATCCCTTATAGATGTTCTCATAGGAAAACTTAAGGTTCTCGTAGTCTTCGGCTTCAAGCCCGATCGCTTCGGCCTTGACACGCATGACGAAATCCTTTGAAACCACAACGGCTTCTTCCCCTTGTTCCTTTAATAGAAAAGCGATCAGCAAAATTTTATTAGTGGGCCTGTCGAGCGGGAGCGGAAAGGTTTTTTTCTCAGGCGGCCGCAGTTCGACTTGAACTTTGACTCGGATGTTATTATCAATCACTACCCCGTCGGTGAGATTGCCGGTATTGAGGTTTTTGAGAGAATCGATATACCGCAGCACATGGCGGGCGTTTTTACCGATTTCTTCAGAGGACCGCTTCATGGAATCGAGCTCTTCTAACACAACTAAAGGGATGACGACATCGCTTTCTTTGAACTTTTTTATCGAATCCGGATCATGTAATAATACGTTAGTGTCGATCACAAAGGTTTTGCGAGCCACTTTCCCTCCCTTTTTTACGAAATTTTCTATTACAGTTTCTGAATGAGTTCCGATGAGACCACCTCCGCTATTATTTTAAAGCTATCAGGTCCGGGCACTACCCCAATAAGCCCCCTAAGGTCTTTTAGGGGCCTCTGATCATGCTGCCCTGGCCTGATCCCTTTATTTCCGCCTCTCTAGCGCAGCATAGCCCAACGTCATATGCATGACAATAATTTTTATAATTACTTGATTGTTAAATAGATACATTATAGTTTCAGCACTTGATTGCACGGTCTGCTAAAAATATTGACGCAGAAGTAGCCGTCTCCTATAATGAGGGATGTCAACGCATGAGGTTTGTATGAAAATATCTGATAAAATCTTGAGCCTACCCCCTTACATCTCAACTGCTTGGAAGAACATCGTGTCGATCCATGTTGAGAACCGTCCCTATGGCCATGTGCTCCTGATAGAGCTCATCACAGGAAGCAAAGCCGAAGTGCCCAACTTAGAACCTAAAATCATGGAAAAGGTCTTTGCTATGCACGCCCTCGTCCTGGAACAAGAAGGAGCTCAAAACCACGTTGCAACCCAAACATTCGCATTTCCCCTTCCATTTCCCATTGAAGGGCTCACCTCCGTCTTACAACACAACCCCGAGCAGGCAGATACCCCTCCTCTTCCCCCTGAGATCCTCGAGAAAATCCAATCCCTAAAAGGGGTCCTTCCGGAAGACTTAAGCTCGATGCAAAAAGCCGAACCTCATTGCAACTGCCCTTATTGCCAGATTACCCGAGCCATGACAGGCGTAGAAGCTACTTTAGCAATCGCAGAAGAAGAAGTTTCTGCAGCAGACCTGACCTTCCGCAATTGGGACATCAAGCAAGCAGGCGACCGTCTCTACTCCGTCACCAATCCGCTGGATAGCAAAGAGCATTATAATGTCTTTTTGGGAGAACCGGTCGGCTGTACCTGCGGAAATAGAAATTGCGAGCACATCCAAGCCGTCTTACGCACTTAGTTCTCCATTTAAGTAAAACCAGTTTCCCTGCACCTTTTCGAAGGTGCTTTTTTCTGTAAAAGAAAAATCTTTTCCACCCTGCGAAAGAAAGGCTGTGAAAGTCACTGTGCTTTTAGACTCCCCTTCCTGTACATCGGAGATTTTAAGCCCTTTAAAAACGGTCGTTTTGCAAAATTCTCCGATTTCTTTCCTCCTCACCTCCACGGGCCTTGCCGCATCCGGATGACTGTGATGCGTCGTCTTTAAAATATAATCAACCAGCCCCAATGCATAGGCCGAGTAGCGCGAGCGCATCAAAGCCTCCGCGCTCTTTGCCGCTTCTCCTAGATGACAAGGCTGGCAGCAGAGCGCATAACTTTTTCCGCTTCCGCACGGACATAGCTTTTTTTGATCCATGCCAAAAAGTTTATGAGATCATCCCACTATTTGAAAACTATGATTTTTGAATTTTTTTTTCACAGATTTAAAATCCGCTTCGAAGGGCATACTTGAATAAGTAGACCAAGAAGCGGATTTTAAATCTGTGGAAAAAGAAGCGAAAAGCAGGTTTTTCAAATAGCGGGATGATCTCATAGGAGCAGCTTCATTTTTCGGAAGGAACAAGTCCGGACAAAAAATTTTTATACATCTTAATATATCTGCATCGTATGCTGTTTACAGCCTAACCCACTGAGGTTAGTCACAAGTAACCGAAAAACACAGGAGATATATATGTCACTACTCTCTCGAACAGGTCATGTTCTCGCTACGGCAAGCTTTGGCGTAGCTGGTACTTTAATAGTTGGCGTGCCAACAGCAGCTGCTTTGTTGGCTGCCACAGCCGCCTTCTTACGCGGTTTAGGATCATTGCGCGAAGAAGAACAAACACCGCCTGAGCAACCAAGCCTTGTCGGAAAAAATGTTCAGCTTTTAAGCCCCTATAATCTAATAGCAATCACAACAAAAAATCTGCTTATCTTTGCTGGTTTAAGCGCAGTGCTGGCTGTTGCGGCCCACAAAGGCCTAAGCTGCTTTGGATTTGGCAGAAAAGTTCTTGGCGATGCATCATGGCTCGTCAGAAATGTGCTGCCAGTACAATTCGCAGCTCCAACTTTATTTGGCCTCCGCAAATAAAAATCTGAAAACATCCCACTCGAACATTCATGCTCGAGTGGGTTTTCTTCTTCACTCAAAATTTTAAAGTTCCTAGCAAAAAATTTACTTCTCTGTTTACAGGGACACTTAGATTTTTTTACTGCATCTTAATAACCGTCTTGCCTATACTGTGCCCTTCTAATCTTTAATGCGGATTAGGAAAAACAAAAATGAGGAGTTTTTATGACAGCAATTGGTGGTAGCAATAAACACATCATCGGTACAGTAATAGATTTCTTGTTCTCAGCAGCCGTTACTTTAGCTTGCGGCCGTAGTGCCTTGATCGGTCTCAGTAAAGTATCATGCGTTGCTTCCCGTGGAGTCAACGAAGCTTTAAAACAGATAGGTTTCAACACAGAAAAAGCAGGCAGTTATGCGCATACTGCTGCTGCTTGGCTTCCTACAAGATTAGTTACCTTTTTCAGAGATGACAGTGGCTATAATGACAAAGTAACACTAACAATACAGGTTCAAGAAAGAAATCGAGATGGCTCGATTAAAGTAGTTAATGGCGGACCTGCAATGGTGACTGAACAAGTCGAAGAGTATAAGCGTTCTGCTGTAACATTGTTGGTTTCAGGACTTGGACTTACTCTGATAGCATTGGTGGGTCTCGAGCTCAAAGAAGCTCTCTGGAGACCGACCAATCCTATTGTGAACGGCGTATTGACCTACATCAGCCCTTTCCGCTTGGTTCTAGGACAATCCTGGGCTTCTAAGGCAATTTACCATGTCGTTGGAGCTGTCAGAGCAAGAGTGTAATCTAGAGCTCTTCTGATCACTTACAACTCCCATTCGGGCATTGCCTGAATGGGAGTTTTTTTTATTCAAATGAAGAGGGAGATTGCCGGAGGTTTTTCTTTTCCCCATGATGCTTTTTATTCGTGAGCATCTTGTCCTTGGACCGGCGCGACCGGCGCCGCTTTTGACGGCGGATCTTTTCCATCTGCTGCTGCTTTTCAGATTTGACGTTGTGGATTTGAGCCTCAAAACGGTCGCAAAGCTCGCGGCGGGCAATATACCGATTCAGCTCGCGTGAACGGTCTTGCTGGCATTTGACTTCGATTCCGGTGGGAATATGCTTCAGATAGACACAAGAAGAGGTCTTATTGATCTTCTGGCCTCCACTGCCTGATCCCAGGATAAATTTTTCAATCAAATCGCTTTCATGGATGCCGAGCGCTTCCAGTCTTCTATGCAAGGCCTCCATTTTTTCTTTTGTAATCATAAACCTTATTATAACAAAAATAGAATTGACTGAGAATTTAATTCTTATTAGATAGAGATTATGGATAAAGAAATTATCATTGTTACAGGCAGCAGCGGGAGGATCGGCGCTAATGTCGTCCGGAAGCTGGGCAAGGAATACCACATCGTAGGCTTTGAACTATTAAAAGCCCTTTATGCCGCTGCCGATGAGGAATTAGTCCCCGTCGATCTTTCGTCGGATGAAAGCGTCCATCAAGCTTTTACCCATGTCCGCGAGACGTACGGCAACAAGATTGCAGCGGTGGTCCACTTGGCCGCTTATTATAGTTTCGACCAGCAGCATTCAGATCAATATGAGCTCGTGACCGTCAAAGGGACCGAAAGGCTTTTAAAAGCATTGCAAGGCTTTGAAGTTGGGCAGTTCATCTTTTCCAGCACGATGCTGGTGCATGCGCCTTGCGAGCCCGGCCATCCGATCACGGAAGAATCGCCTGTTGAGCCAAAATGGGACTATCCTCTTTCTAAAGTCCATACCGAAAAGGTGATCCATGAGCTACGAGGGAATATGCCCACGGTGATCATGAGGATCGCCGGTGTTTATGATGATAAGTGCCATTCGATCCCGATCAGCCATCAAATTCAGCGGATCTATGAAAAACAATTAGAAGGCCGTTTTTTTCCCGGGAACCTTCATCATGGGGCTTCCTTTTTGCATATGGACGATCTTGTCGATGCGATTGCACAGGCGGTCAAGATGAGAAAACAGCTTCCGCCCGATCTTATCGTTTTGATCGGCGAGCCTGTCACACTGAGCTATGATGATCTGCAAAGGGAGATCAGCCATCTTCTTTTTAATAAGGGTTATACGACGTACCGCATTCCAAAAGTGATAGCTAAAATAGGGGCCTGGATCCAATGCCATCTCCCCTTCATCCCCTCCCCTTTCATCAAGCCGTGGATGATCGATCTAGCTGATGACCATTATGAGCTCGATATCACAAAGGCCAAAAAAACGTTAGGCTGGGAGCCGCAGCATGCTTTAAAGACAACGCTTCCCAAAATGATCGAAGGGCTGAAAGCCAATCCCGTGCAGTGGTACAAAGATAATCAGCTCGTCGCCTCTGAACATCTAAAAAAAAGTAGATAGTTTTAGTAGCTGAACTCAGGGTGTTCAGGTCCGCAGAATCGCTTATTTTTATTCAGCTTGTCGATCTCGCGCATCTCTTTTTCAGAGAGTTCAAAATCGAAGATATTGAAATTTTCTGCAAGGTGCTTTTCAGAAGACGATTTTGGGATGGTGGGAATCTCTTTTTGGAAGAGCCAGCGTAAAATGACTTGCCCTGAATTTTTATCATGAGAGGCGCCGATTTTTTTCAGGATGGGATCTTTGAGAAGGACCCCTTTTCCGAAAGGCCGATAAGCGATCAGCTGGATCTTTTCAACCTTGCAATACTCCCATAGCTCTTTTTGATAGAGATAAGGATGGAACTCGACTTGATTGGCAGCCGGCTTGCAGCCGTCATTGAGCAGATTTTCCAAGTGGTGGATTGTGAAATTGCTGACGCCCGCTTTTTTAATTTTTCCCTTTTTGACAAGCTTCTCCATCGCTTTAAAAACTTCCGTTACCGGCAAAGCATGGTCGGGCCAATGAATCAGGTAGAGGTCGAGATAGTCGGTCCCGAGCTGCTTTAGAGCATGATCGCAGGTTGCTTCTACGGAAGAGGAGATTTTTTTGAGATCGATCATTTCCAGTTCGAACTTCGACGTGATAAAAAGCTGCTTCCGATCGAATTCTTTAATGCCTTTTTTGATGGCTTCCTGATTCTCATAATCAATGGACGTGTCGATATGCCGATAACCGATCTCAAGGGCGTGTTTGACGGTCTCGATGCACTCTTTCCCCCTTAAATCCCATGTGCCAAGTCCCAGAGGTGGAAGTTTCAAGGGGAATACCTTTGGCTAACGGTCTCCCACTTAATATTTTTGAAAAAAGCATCGATATAGGCGGCGCGGTCGAGAAGATAATCGATCATATAGGCGTGCTCAAAAACATCCATGATCAAAATGGGCTTGCCGCCAGCTAAGTGGCCGACGTCATGCTCATTGATCCACGTGTTGACAAGACGGTTTGATTGCGGATCTAAATAGAGCACGGCCCAGCCGATGCCGCGCATCGCTCCTGTGGCGACAAAATCGGCCTTCCACTGGTCGTAGCCGCCGAAGTCAGTGACGATCTGTGCATAGAGAGCGGTGGTATTATCGAGAGTGCCCTGGCCGCCGAGATTTTCGAAATAGTATTCATGCAGCCGCATTCCATCGAACTCCCATCCGAAACGGCGTTTGAGTTCGGCATATTCAGGCGATTTGTTTTTGCCCGCAGCAGTCAGCGCTGTCAGGGTATCGAGGAGAAGATTGGTGTTCGTGACATATCCCTGATAGAGCTTAAAATGGGCCTTGAGGGCTTTTTCGCTAAATCCCGGCATTCCCAGCAAAGAAGAATAGTCTTTAGCTTTGTAGGAAGAGACCGTCATCTCTTTTTGAGCGGGAGGCTGGGCAAAGACGCCGATTAACGTCGTCGACAAAAATAAAAAACAGACCGCTACTAACCAATGTTCTTTCTTCATACACATCCTTTTAACCAAGAGTATAACGATACAGGCTTATTTCAAAAGCTCCACTTTTCCGGTATGGAAGTCGTAATAAGCGGCGACAATGTTCAGCTTCTTTTTTGCAACCATAGGACCTAGTACGGCGCTTTTTCTCAATTGATCGGCCATCATTTTTGCATTGGTCTTAATCGTATTGATCAGTCGATCCCCGTCCTGGTTTTTTGTTGCCTGGGCAGCGGGCTGGATGAGTTCTGCCACCGACTCGATGTCTTTCGTTGTTCCTGCGAGCACAGCTTTGATCGCTCCGCAACTTTCATGGCCCAGGACCATGACGAGGGAAGAACGGAGATAGAGCGCTGAATATTCGATGCTGTCGAGCTCGAGAGGGCCGACGACATTTCCTGCGACGCGGACGATGAAGAGATCGCCGATCCCCTGGTCAAAAACAATCTCGGGGGCGACTCTAGAATCCGAACAGCCTAAAATGATGGCGTAGGGAGTCTGCTTGGAGACGAGCTCTTGCCGCCTTTCGCTGTTACGATCGGAGTGGAGGGATTTATCTTGGGAAAACCTCTGATTTCCGTCCATGAGGGTCTCCAAGGCTTTATCGGGGGTAAGGCCGTAGACAGACATTTGAATCAAAGCCAAAAAGAGCAATGCAATTTTTTTCATATTTTTCTCTTCAGTATAAAATTTTGGGGTAAAGACGCGTGGCGATCAAGACGACCACGGCAAAAGCAAAAAACGAAACGGCAAAATCAAGTCCAAGGCCGAAATGGCTCGTCTGTCCTGCGATCATAAACGTGCGGAGAGCATCGACTTGGTATGTCAAAGGATTGATGAGGGAAAGAATTTTAATCCAATGAGGCATGGCATCGATGGGATAAAGCGCGTTGCTGGCAAAGAAAAGAGGCATCGTCACAGCTTGGGCAATGCCCATGAACCTTTCTCTTTTTTTAACGATGGCAGCCACCATCAGAGAAAAGGTCGAGAAGATCGCTGCAACAAAAAACGACATGGCTACCATCCCGCATAAAGAGAGAAAATCCCATCGCAAATCAATCCCCAAAAAAACAGAAAGCACGTAGATCATCACGATCTGGGACAAACCTCGGATCCCTGCAGAAAAAGATCTTCCAAGCACCAAAACAAGGCGCGGAGTGGGGGTCACTAAAATCTTATGGAGCGTGCCGATATCCTTTTCCCAGATCAGGGCAAAGCCGTAATAGATCGCGATGAAAAGGATGCTCTGCGCTGCGATGCCGGGAACCATATAATCGAGATAAGGAAGCGATCCGGATGGAATGGTCTTAAAATAGGCCATTGCCTGCCCGAAGATTAAAATCCAAATCAAGGGCTGGAACATCCGCGTGAACAGCTCCGTAGGGTCATGGCGGAGCTTGCGGATATCTGCCTCCACAATGGCAAATAGCTGATTAATCCAAGTGGGAGATCGTGCGTCTTCTTTGCTTAACATCTTGATACTCGCTGAGGTTGACGGAAGTTCCTGTATAATGAATAAAAACATCATCTAATGTCGCATGAGGGCCGAGGGCCGCTTTGAGCTTGGCAGGCGTGTCCATGACAACGATTTTTCCTAAATACATAAATGCCACGATATCGCAGAGCCTGTCCGCCTCATCCATGTCATGCGTTGTCAAAAGGATGGTCGTCTTAAAACTTTTGCGCCACTCCTGGATGCGGTCCCATAACGTTTTTTTTGCCATCGGATCTAGTCCAACGGTGGGCTCGTCTAGAAATAAAACGGCGGGACTGTGCAGTACGCCCTGAGCGATTTCCAGTTTCCGGATCATGCCTCCCGAATATTGGCTTACCAGCCGATCGGCATACTCTTCCAATCCCATAAACTGGAGCACTTCGCGGATACGCTTGGACCGATCGCTGCTGCTAATTCCATAGAGTTTTGCTGAAAGTGAAAGGTTTTCATAGCCCGTTAGGTCACCATCGGCTGAGAGCACCTGCGGAACATAGCCGATCATCTGACGGATCAAAGCAGGGTCGTGGATTAAATCGTATCCCATGATCGAGGCAGTGCCGGAGGTGGCCGGCAAAAGCGTCGTGAGCATCTTGATAGTTGTACTCTTTCCGGCCCCATTGGGGCCGAGCAGACCAAAGACAGTCCCGGCCTTGACTTGAAAGGAGGCCTTATCGACAGCAAGGGTTGCGCCGTAACAATGGGTCAGGTCGAAGGTTTCGATTGCAATGGAACTCATCCCTCTCCGATAACATATTGCGGGGACCTAATCAATATTCAATTTTCTCATTCCCAAATAATCAGGCTCTCTTACATGATACAAACTTCCTAAAGCCAAGGATAAAAATTGCCTCAGGAATTGAAGACCGTCATCCGCGATTATTACACGGGGCTCCAACATGCTTTTAAAACCAAAGACTTAGAACCTGTGAAACAGTGTTTGGCAGAGCATGCCACCCTGATCGGTATTCATGAATTTTTTGAAGGAAAAGAAAGCATCCTGGAAATGTTCGGCAAATTCATTTTTATGATCGGAAAGTTAGACATTCAACGGCAGTATTTCGACCATGAATCGAGCTGTACTGTCATGGATATTGTCACAATAATCCCTGAGATCCGCGTGAGTCATGTTGAGTGGGTCGTTGTCAAATATGGCCAGGTCATTGAAATAAACACAGTCTACGATACCAAAGCCTGGCAAAAGTTTATGCAGCTCATGCAAAATAGAAATTCAGGATAACATTGCCCAAAACTTTTCTCTAATAGTCTCACTTTCTTGTTTTTCAACAAGACGTTTTGTCTCGCCGAGCTTTAAGGCCAGGATCTTATCAGCTAATCCCCTCTGCTGGGCTGCAGCCATCAACAAATTGAGAGGGTCTTCAATCTTTTCAGCTCCTGTCCGATAAGCCCCATGATGGATGGGGATCATTTGTTTTGCTCCTAACCGCTCAAACGCATCCAGGGCTTGAGAGTGGTCCAAATGCATCTCGGGCTCTTTTTCCGGTGCAATCGGCAGTAATGCAATATCAATAATTTTGAAATGTTTTTTGATCTCATCCAGATGGTTTCGATTATAGCCCGTATCTCCTGCAAAGTAGATGTTCAGGCCGTTTACCTGAACCATAATCCCCATCCACAAAGACTTGTGATAATCAGCAACACCCGTACATGAGCCGTGCTGCGCGGGCATGGCTGTTAGCTTGATCCTTCTTCCGTCCCGTTCAACAAAAGAGCTTTGCCACCATTTTTTTCCTTCCACGAGCTCAAACCCCCGTTCTTTGAACCATTCGTCTGCCCGATCGGGCACAAAAGCAGTCGAAAGGAAAGCAGAGAGTTTTGTGAGAGTAGAAGGATCGCAATGGTCAGCGTGATTATGAGAGATCACCACGCCATCGATCAAGGGGAGTTTCTCAACGGAGATCGGAGGCGCTGTATAACGGTGAAAACAAGGCCCGACAAAATCAAAGACGGGATCGAAAATCAGGTTGATGTTCTCCGCCTGAAAAAGAACCGTCGCATGGCCTAGCCAGGTCAGTTGAGGTTCCACGCTCCGCGCCTGCGGCTTCCACTCGGTCCGGTTCCAGGTTTTTAAATCTTCATTGCTGCTCTTCGAAAAGGAACCCGGAAATAAGAGATAGATCGTCGTAAAAAATTGGCTCCAGATATGCTCCCCCTGGAAATTGTAATACCGGCCGCCTTCCTCATGCGGCTGATTAGAAGACTTGATTTCTTTTGCATCATTGAAACGTGTTTGCGGAGGATTTTTGACTTGCAGGTCTGCTCGATAGAGCCACGAATACTTGCTATAGATCAACCGAGAGACTTTCTCGACGGCGATCTTCTGCTGCTCTGTACGAAGATCAGGCACAATCTCTAAAATCGTACATACACGATGGCGCAAATCGTTTTTATGCCTATCGCTGAATAGAGAATAGATCCACTGTGAAAAATTTTTCCATTGCGAGGCAACTTTAATCCGCTGGTCATCGTCAAGTTCAAGGCGCCACCAGCATGCCGGCTCTAGGCTTGCAGCCTCTAAACTTTCTACATCCATTGCAACCTCTCAGGAATAAAAAAGAAATTATTACAATCTCCGATAGATAAGGCAATTCAAAAATAAAAAAGCCTCTTATCCGTTAGCGAATAAGAGGCTAAATTACATTTTAGTTTTTAACGTAGATCAGTCCGATGGTCGTTGATGAATCGGGTTTATTCCCTTGCTCATCTTTCCATTTTTTCAACACATCGTGCTCAATGTAGCCTTCGATGGGTCGGAAACGGACTTTGTAAAATCCTGGCTCGCTAGGAGCTATGAGGCTAAAGGTTTCTTTTGACGCATTATCAATAAAAATACCCCTGCCGATATCGACCGTCGTTTCTGCATTATCTCGGCCTTTAAAACCGATCAGCAAACTATGGTATTTGATATCTTTGTGTTGGGCCTTATCGAGACTGCATTTCAACTCGCCCTCGATGCGCTCTCCAGGTCTAACGACTGTTGCCAAATGATGGCCGTTGAAGGTAACATCCGATACCGTAGCTGGACCGACTGTCACTTGTTCGTGGAATTTTTTACGGAAATAAGTTTGCATATCTTCAACTTTCTCTCCGCATTTCTTGATGCCCTTTTTAACCGACTCTTTACTAGCTTCAATGGCATCCGCACTTTTCTCTACGCCTGTTTTTATACCCTCAGCTGCAGAGTCAATACCGCTTTTGATTTTATCTTCGGTACTTTTGGCATATGCTAAATTGGAAGAGCCCAGAACGAATAAAGCCGCAGTCAAAACAACAAAACTTTGTTTGACTTTCCATGTGTAGTTTTTCATAAACAAACCTCCAATTTTTTCGATTTAAGTGTGTGGATCATATGAACCACATACTAAGAGATCTTAAACTTTTTATATTTTTTTTACAAAACATCTTTTCCTACTCTTGTTGATGGATCTTGAAAGGATGAGCTTTGATCTGTTAAGTAAGAAGAATGGAATCCAAGCATAAGTTCGACCTCGGCAAAGGCGGCGCAAAACGGATCTGCAAAGGCGGCAACCGGATCATGGGCAGTTCCTTGAGCTTCCCTTTCATGCAACACATGGCGCTGGCGACCATCACGCTAAAAAAAGGGGGCGTCAGGGAACCTCATTGGCATCCGAACGCCGATGAAATGACCTACTGTGTGGAAGGAAAAGCCTTGATAACCATGTTCAGCCCCGGCAATGAGCACAACACTTTTACTCTCAGCGCAGGAGAAGTCGTCTATTTTCCCAAAGGTTACATCCACCATATTGAAAATATCTTTGATGGCGAGAGCCGTTTTATTTTATGCTATGACCATCACAGTCCTGAAGACCTCGATCTATCTCAGTCCATCGGATCGATGTCGGCGCATGTGCTGGCCAGCACTTTCGGGTCTTCCAAAGAAGCTTTTAAAAAGCTGAAAAAACACGCAGATGATACTTTTATCTCTCGACGGAAAATAATTGAAACGCGCGGCTCAAACCATAATTTCAATAAGTTCAACTTGGAAAAGATCCATCCGCAAATTGAGACCAAGGGCGGACTCGCAAGAATCGCCAATAAGACTAATTTCCACGCCTTAGAGCACTTAGCCCTATTTAGCTTGCGCATCGCAAAAAAAGGCGTGCGCGAACCCCACTGGCATCCCAATGCCACCGAACTCAATTTCGTCGTCCAAGGAAAAGCCCGCCTGACCATTTTAAGCCCCAGTGGAGACATTGACACTTTTGAACTGCTGCCGAACCAAGGAAGCATCATCCCCGCAGGATATTTTCATCATATCGAAAATATCGGGTCCAAAGAACTCCACATGACAGTCTTTTTCAATAACGCCGTCCCCGATGATATCGGCCTTTCGGGAGCCATCAGCGCCTATTCCAACGAGACCCTGGCCTCTTTATTCGGGGTTAAGCCTGAGTTTTTTGCTCAGCTCCACCATTTCGAAGAAGACCGGATGATCGTGACCGGCGGCGGATAAAATTTAACAGGAGATTTTTTTATGTTAGTCTGGGCAATTATATTTTTAATCATAGCGGGTATCGCGGGCATGTTTGGCTATACAGGGGTTGCTAATGCAGCAAAATCGATAGCTAAAGTCCTCTTTTTCATATTTATTGTCGTTTTCGTGATCCTTTTACTGGCCGCCTTACTTTAAAGCTGAATTGGTCTAAAGTCGACGAACATATAGAATGGGAAGGCTATGGAGCAACTTCTTCAGGCCTTTCCTGATCTTCTTTCGATTACTCAGCCTTTCGCGGGGATTCTTTTAGATGCCTATGGAGTCTTTTGGGCGGGCAATAGCGCAGGCCTCCTTCCCGGCTCCAAAGAAACCATGGAAGAGCTCGTCAAGCAAGGAAAGATCGTCGGCATCTTGTCCAATTCCACCCAGCCGTCAGCCAAAGAACTAGATAAATTTCAGAAACACGGCCTCCTTGAGGGAAAGCATTTCCATTTCTTACTCACCTCCGGCGAGATCGCAAAAGAAGTATTCCGTCTTGAAAAATTACCCTTTCCAACACCCCGAAAAAAATACTGGCTCCTCGGCGAGTCCCACCCCAACTATTCTTCCCATCAGCACCTCTTCCAAGATTCAGCCTATAGCCAAACACCCCATCTCCATGAGGCTGACTTCATCTATATTTCCATCCCCCACATCAAAGGTGAAGACCAGACCGATCCCGCCGCGTTCGAAGAAGAGCTCAAAAAACTCATCACATCAGGCCTGCCGATGGTCTGCTCAAATCCCGACCGGTTTGCCCACGAAGGAAATCCTCCCAGAGCGGTTGTAAGGCAAGGCAGCCTAGCCGCGCTCTATGAGAAATTAGGCGGCCGAGTTTTCTACATGGGCAAACCCTCCCAGCAAGCTTTCGCCGCTGCGATGGATCATTTCGGACACTATAAAATTACAACTCCCGCAGAGATCTTGATGGTCGGCGACACCCCCGAGACCGATATCCGAGGCGCGCGCCTTTTCGGCATGTCGTCTGCCCTGGTGACCCAGACCGGAATCTTGGCGGATAGAATTTCTGCAAAAGGATTAGAAAAGACCTTAGATGGATTTCCTGCATCGGATGTTCCTCATTTTCTGATTGAAAGACTTGGTATTTTTGAACTCCATCCCAATCTAGCCCGCAAAATTTTTATCCATGATTTGCCTCTTTGCTGCGTGCTTTTAGAAGATGAACAGCACTATCCTTGGATTTTTCTCGTTCCCCGCCGGCCGGGCATCAAAAAAATGATGGACCTGTCTCCTCAAGACCAACTCCAGCTCATGACAGAACTTGATAAGGCCCAGAAAATCATGTGGCAGTGTTTCAGCCCCGATCAACTCAATGTGGCAGCCATCGGCAATAAAACCCCTCAGCTCCATGTCCATGTGATTGCACGTTATGTTAGCGATCCTGCCTGGCCCGGAACTGTGTGGGACCATCCTGTCCGCTCCCCTTATTCTCCAGAAGAAAAACGGCGTAGAATTCAATTGTTGGAAGAAGCATTTAGGCTTTGAAGATATGGGAGATGAGCCTGCCGACCATTTGTCCTGCCAAGAACCCGAAATTGGCCCCCACTAAAGCAGGATAGAGATGGGACACATCGCGGCCTCGGATCGTAATCGCCTGATCAATTTGGATAAATCCAAAGCTTTTTTTGTTGATCGTCTCTCCAGATCTTTTCACATATCCATAGACGACCGCAAAAGGAAGGATCGCACTGGACAAAACAGAGCTGAAATAATCTCTAACAAGAACCCTGACCATCCTCGTACCCAAAGAGGTCTCTTTGTTAGAAAATTTTCCAGCTTGGGCTTGCAAGAAGATGGAGAAAATAAGTCCCCCCGCAGCAGACAAAACAACCATTTGCCGGTCCGAGGCATGATATGCCTCATAAGCCGTATAAATCGTTCCCGCTACAGTTAAAAGCGTAATCCCGCCAGAGATCATAATAACCCCCATCGTAAAGTTTGAAAAAATAATTTATCAGTAGGGGTTCAATTAATCAATACAGACTTGCGGCAGACATTTGCGGCCAAATGAGCTTGTCTTGTGGCTTCAGGCAATCGATATCCCCTTAAACACCTTTGAACCAATGAGACGGCGGTCGAAAGAGAAATTTTGTGCCCCACAGAAATAATCAGAGGATTCGATCGAGCTTTTGTCCTGAGCATCATACCTAAAGTCTGGTCTTTCCAAACCAATGGCACTTGCGCTCCTGCTTCCGGACCGATGAGAGCAGCAGGCGCTCCAACTAAAATCGATTTAGCAACACCTATCGTCGGAATGTCCAATAAAACGCCAAGGTGGCTTGCAATACCCAGTCCTCTCGGATGGGATATTCCATGGCCGTCGACCATCAAAATATCGGGTTTTTTCCGAAGTTTTTTGAAAGCTTCGACTAAAGCAGGGGCCTCGCGAAAACCGAGCAATCCCGGAATATAAGAAAAGCTTTGCTTTTGTGCGACCGCTGCTTGCTCTAAAATTTCAAGGCCAGGATAAGAAAGCACGACTGCCGATGCATAGATCATCTGTTTAGGATCGTAGAGATTATTGCTGACATCCATTCCCCCTATCGATTGCATGGTCATCAGCATGTCTTTTTGAATCACCAGCTGAGCCATCCTGTGCTGAACCTCTTTGGCTTCATCAATAGACTTTGGGGAAAACCATGAGTTCGGGATCTTCATGCCCCAAGTTTACTTGTTTTTACTTTTATTTCCTTTACAACCATTTTTATTTTCATTAATTAAAAAATAGAAAGGGAGGGATTTATGAAAACAAAAAAAATTGCAGGACTCGTCGTCTTATTACTCGGCGTTGTTCTCTTTATTTTTGCTATGTATGAAAAAGGCCGCGTCAACAATGCAAAAGGATCGATCGGCAGAGGAAGTAGTATGTTTTCCGGAAATGCCGTCGGTAATGCCGTCGGTGGAGTATTAGAAGGAGAAGCCGGTAGATACGATACACCGATCATGCTATGCGAAATCGGGGGCATCATCCTCATTGTTTTGGGTGGCGGGATACTTTATTTCGGCCGAAAAAAGAGATAAATAATTATTATAGGCATCGTCAAGATGCTCTATGTAACAAAGGATATTTTTTATGTTAACTTGGGCAGTTATTTTTTTGATTATTGCCATTATTGCCGCCTTTTGCGGCTTTAGAGAAGTCTCTAGCATAGCTACACAGATTGCTAAAGTGCTTTTCTTCATCTTTTTGGTTCTTTTTGTCATTTCTTTAGTCATGCACTACGTCTATGTGCCTGGGCCACAACCCGTATACGTGCCGTCGACGACAGCACCTTAAGACAGGCTCCATCCTGAGGAAACTCAGGATGGGCACTTTTCAAAAAAAAATTCCGACAAGGAATAACTTTACTTTAGGTTTTTAAGACTCCTTTCTGCTATTATTTGGGTGATTTTGAAGTCTTATCATTTGAATTTATGCCTTTTTACTCTTCACTTGATTCACTTTAATATTGAACAAACTTAAAGAAGAAAACCAAACATGTCATTCAAAGATTTAATAGAGCAACCGGGGATTCTGAAAGCCATCGAAGATTTAGGCTATACCACTCCGACCCCCATCCAAGAACAAGCCATTCCTCTCATCCTCAGCGGATGCGATCTACGTGGCTCAGCACAGACGGGAACAGGAAAAACAGCTGCTTTTATTCTCCCTGCCCTCTGTAAATTAGCAAAACCTTCTACTCTCCACGGCCGCGGACCGCGCGTCCTGATTTTAGTTCCTACTCGCGAGCTGGCCATCCAAGTCGCCGAAGAGGCCTCCAAATACTGTAAATACCTCGATCGCATCAAGACCGTCTGTATTTATGGCGGAGCCCCTTATCCTATTCAGAATCGACAGCTGGCCCGTCCTTACGAGATCCTCGTTGCGACTCCCGGCCGCTTGATGGACCATATGAACCGCGGGAAAATCAACTTCTCTCGCATTGAGATGTTCATCCTGGATGAAGCCGACCGGATGCTCGATATGGGATTCATCGGACCTGTCGAAGAGATCGCAGAGGCTATTCCCGACTCACGCCAAACCCTGATGTTCTCAGCGACCCTTAAGGGAAGCGTGATGAAACTTTCTGAGCGTCTTTTAAAGAACCCGAAAGAAATTACCGTTGCTCACGATCAAACCACCCATGATAATATCAATCAACGGGTATACCATGTCGACAACATCGAGCACAAATACAAACTCCTCGACCAGCTCCTCAACGGCAAAGACCTGACTCAGGCCATTGTCTTTACTCGTACTAAGCACCATGCCGACACACTCGTCGACAAGCTGATTAAGAAAGGATATAGCGCAGGAGCGCTCCACGGCAACATGAACCAACGTCAACGAACGAAGACCATCATGAGACTCCGCCAAGGGGAAATCCGCATTCTCGTTGCAACAGATGTCGCCGCCCGCGGAATTGACATCCCAGCGATCAGCCACGTCATTAATTTCGACCTGCCTGAAAGCGAAGAAGACTACGTTCACCGGATTGGAAGAACAGGACGCGCCGGCGCAACCGGTATCGCCTTGTCATTTGCAACTCCTAAAGAGATGGGCTTTGTACGTCAAATTGAGAAGTTCACTCACCAAAAGATGACTCCTCATACAGTTCCAGGAATGGAACCTCGGACATCAACGCATTCTTCTTCAGCACCCGGCTTTGTTTCTCAAGGAAACTACCGGCCTAAACAGAAGAAAAGTAACTTTAGACGTTTTTCTAGAAGGTAATCGATGGTTTTTAGAAAAAAAACTTTTTGATGGCTAGGCATTTTTGATACCCGCCCATGACATAGGGATACGCTTGAATAGCATAGGGAGCAATTCTTAGTCCTAAAAATAAAAGCTTCATTTTAAGATAGTAAGTATAAGCGGCCATTTGCGCATCAACAACACCTTGAGGCGATTCTCCGAATAAAGCCCAACCAATACATCCGTCGCCATGTCTATCGACAGCAAAAATATCTGCTCCATGCTTGAGCAATAAATCCATCAATTCAAAATCTTTTTTCCAAATCGCATGGTGTAAGGGCGTAAGGCCCTCTTTATTGGGGATATTGACATCAGCTCCATGGTCAAGAAGCCATTGAATCATTTTGATTTTGATTGCGTCTTCAGTATAAGCAATATGATTCAGGGCTGTATAACCCCGTTCATCCTGTAAGTTGATACTAAATCCCCTTTGTAAGAATAATAAAAGAAGTGCCCGATTTTCTTTAGAAGCTGCTTCGCACATGATCGCGCCATCCAGCTCTGTGATCTTATCGAGCAATAACTGAGCAATTTCATAGTCACCGTCTTTAGAATTCAGAGCATATTCGAGAGGCTTTAACAATGCGGCTTTCGGTTGAGTATCAGCATTGAGTCGGAGCAACATTTCGACGGAATTTTTCATCTTTGAAGCAACAGCATAACAAAGAGGGGTCATCTGACATCCACGATCGTCTAACTCATTGATATCCTTTCCTTCCTGGACAACAAGCTGATAAATCACTTTTTCACAACCTAGGGAAACAGCTTGATGTAAAGGTAGAGGAGAAGAAAAAATCTTCTGCTGAAGCCGCTGATAAAGCTGCTGCCAGTTTTCTCCTTCTTTAGGTTGAAGGTTTATTCCGAGTTCTTGATGGACACGATCTTGCCACTTTTCAGGGCCTTGCTGGGATAAAATACCTATTGCATTTGTCATAACATCCTTATTAGTTTTAAATATTATAAAGATAGTATACTATTAATTTGATTAAATATCAATAATATTTTTATATACAACAATCTCATTATTAAGATGTTAGGAGGCTAACCTGAAGCAAAGAGGATTTAGACGTTTTTCCAGACGGTAATTTTTCAAAATATTTGTTAACTCTTTCGACTTAACAGCACTATAAAGTCTTTATTTTAAATCATTTAGTATCCATAAGTTGCTTATAATCAGAACATTATACCAACAGTAATGAAATAATAATTATTCATTAAAATTAAACAATGTTATATAATTATACTAAATTATTAATTAGGTATTAATATGACATATGGAACAAATATTGCATCGTTTGGTTATAGTAGCGCTTCCGCTTCCTTTCATCCAAATAATACAAATCCCACAACGATTGACAGCGCTGCCCACATTGCAGAGAAAGTTTGGTATGGCAATATTGCCCATAAAGTCACGATCGTAGCCCTTGCTGCAATAGGGATCTTTTTCAGCGGTCCGATTGCCTTGGGTCTTCTGTTAGCAGTTTCTCTTCTCTATTACGCAGCTGAAGCATACTCCCGCCAGGAAATCTGTAAAGCTGCGGGTGTCGTTGTCCATGACCCCGAGCAATTTGAGACTATGCGTTTAATCCCCGAATTTGGGAATTGCGAAGCCCTGCCCACTGAAAACTCTGCCGATACAGAACTATGGCGTAAAAAGTTGATCGAGGCCGCACGAACAGATATCACCATCTCAGGGAACTTTTGCGGCGACGACAGTTTTGTCCAGCTGCTCGATGATCTTGAAAAACAATTAATTAAAAAGCCTGTGCTTAAAGTCGTGATCCTTTCTTCGCCTAGATTTCTAGATGAGGCTTGTCGTGAAAAGTTGAAATCGCTAGATACTCGTTATTCTGAAAGATTTTCTCTGGTTGAATGTCCCGATATTTGGTACATCTCTTTACCTAAGGTAACACCCTCGATGAACCATACGAAAATCACTATCATTGACGGTGGAGAATACTTCATTTTAGGGGGCTCTGGAATTAAAGATAACTTCACGACTACCGGTGTCGATACTGAAACAAAAGCAGACTTTATCCAAACGAAAATAGCCCAAGGCTTTATTACACAAGATGAAGCTCCCAGTTTACCAAAACCCAAAAAAAAATCTACTTTCTTAGACAATATTATTCCCCGCAGTTTTCGAGACATGGACTTCGTTTTCCATACGGGGCCTGGGGAAAACTCTGTTGGACGCCAAGCCTATAAACAGGCGCTGCTTTTAGCCTATCGCTGGGAGCAATACAATAAAATGGTCAAACACCTCCCCACCAAACCGGCGCCTGCCAATTTGGCAGCATTTAACGGAAGGCCATCCCCTATCGAATTGAATGACAGCGTCACGATGCAGCTGATGAAAACCCCTCTTCCCCATTGGGCTGATACTCGTATTTTAACGACTGTTCCTGCGTTTGATTCAAGCCGGCTGAAAGCCAACGATGTTTCGATGAAAGTCTTGGCGCAGGGGCCTGAACAGGATAAAAGCCCTTTTGCTGAAGAACTCCTCTACCGAATTAGGACTGCAAAAGGATCAATTGCCATTAACCATATGTTTTTCCATCCGACCGATGAGATCATGAACGCCTTGATTGATGCTGCGAATCGAGGGGTCAAGATTACCATCATCACCTGCGGCGAATATGAGAATTGCCCGAGATCGCACCATGCTTTTGGACCCCGAAACAAATATAATTGCGCCCGCCTGGTAAATTCAGTGCGTCCCGAGTTTAAGAACAACATCGAAATTTATGAATTCCAGCAATATAGAACGGGGCATCATAAAAAAGCGGTGATCATTGATAACTGTGTCATTGCGGGAAGCAGCAACCTGGGCTATAAGAGCCTTGAAGTAGGAGCAGACAATGAGGTTAACTTTGTTGTTGATAACTCCGAGACATTTGTTCAGCGCACATGGGCCATATTCAACGATGATATTCTGCATTCCGTTAGAAGGACCGATTTCTCCTTATCTACAAACGACTATGTCAAAACGGGCATCCATCGCTCTATTGCCTTCTTAGTCGGCTAGACTTTATCTCCTTATGCGTGATAGTAAAAGATCATGCGATCATCAAGTTATCTATGGACTGAACTAGGAGCCCGCTTAAAACTGGTCCGCACTGGGGCCGGGGAAAACCTCCATTGGGTTTTTCTTCCAGGCGGCCCCGGACTCGGCTCGGAAGCCCTAGCTCCCCTGACATCCCTGCTAACACTACCAGGCACACTGTGGCATTTAGACCTGCCCGGAGACGACTCCAATCTGAAGGGATCTTTCAAAAATTGGAAGCCAGCCTTGCTTGAAGCGGTCACTGCGCTAGAAAATGTGATTTTAGTCGGCCATTCCAAGGGCGGCATGCTTGCACTTGCGACTCCTGAATTGCAGCGGTGTTTAAAGGGCCTTATTCTATTGGATACTACTCCTGATATGAGCTGGAGAGAGCAATTTGCCAGAAGAGTTCTGCATTTTCCCCTTTCGCAAGAAACTAAGGTGGAAATGAAAAAACTTGAGGCGGCATACAGAAAAAAACCTTCGAATAACTCCATCATGAAATTGACGGTTGCAGGAGCCTCCTTCATGTTTAGAAAGGAAAACCTAGAAAAAGGGGTCAAATTCTTAAGGGACCTGCCCTACAATTACAAAGCCTTTCAGTGGACAGAGGCCCATTTTGACCCCACTTATAAAGCAAGGTGGATCCCCAAAATCCCCACTCTAATCCTAGCTGGCGAAGACGACATGGCGACTCCCCTGCAGCTGTTCCAAAAAAAGGAATATCAGCGGAGTAACATTCTAATGAGAGAAATCAAAAATGCGGGCCATTTCCCTTGGATGGAAAATCCCGCAGATGTCGTCGCTGCTTTCAATGAGTATAATCAAATTTCATTCCAAAAGAGCGATCCCCTGCATCGCCCAGGCCCGGAATAATATATTTCTTCTCATTGCGTTTGGGATCGATTGCAGCGGCATAGATCTTAATATGCGGATTATGCTCTAAAATGCGGTCGATTCCATCCTTAGCAGCGATAGCGCACAAGATAATGATTTCCTTGGGCCCTCGTTTTTCGACAATTTTGATCGCATCGAGCATCGTGTCGAAGAGGATGACCCGTTTATCCTCGAGCGCCGAAAACCCGGTCATTCATGACCGGATTTTCGGCGCTCGAGGATAAAAAGAGGATTTATTGGATTAATTTTCAATCAACTTCAGGAATAACAGGGACGAATTTTGTCACATCCGGCTTCTTGAAAGTGGAGGGGAAATCTTCGTCCGAAGCCGGGAGCCAGGTTTGATTTCTGCCGAAGCACAAAAGTTTTCCACGGACGATCAAGTTGCCGTCTTCTACCCACACTTCAGCCCTGTAGATGTTCCCTTTTTTGGGATCGACGATTTTACCTTTGCACTTGGAGCCTTTCTTCAGGTTCCAGATCAGGTCTAATCCGCAGTAGAAGGGTTTTCCGATGACACCCGGCGCCCGATCTTTAGGAGCCTCAAGGGTCTCGTTCATGACTCCTTTTTTATCAAAGGTGCCGACAATGCGCCCATAATATTTGTTCTCATATTCGTAAATGGCCACGACGCATTGGGGCTTGCCTGATTTTTCATCAATGGTTTTCCAAAAGCCTAGAATGTCTTGAGCAATGAGCCCCGAACAAAAAGCCACCATGCAAATCAAGCTTAAGCAGATTTTCTTCATCCAACCGGCCTCTAAATAAATGTACGTCTTCTTCCCTTTTTTACCTCCTTTGGAAAATTGTCAATATTTTTTTAAAGATGAGACCAACCCTTCTCTAGTAAGGGAAGGGCAAAGTGCATGAAAGAATCAGGATCGGAATATTGAGAAGTCAAGATCGTCTGGCGCATTTCCAGCAGCTGAGTGCTGCCTTTGAAGAAAAAGCCCATGAGCTGCTTGAGTTTATTCACCCGTGTTTTGTCAGGGATTTCGGCAGGGACTTCGGTCCGATAGACATGAAAATACCGCAGCAGGTCCTGCCACTGTGGAATATAAGGCTTGCCGGAAAAGTGGGCTTTGATTTGATGAAATAGAAACGGATTGATGATGCTTCCCCTGCCGATCATTAAAGCATCGCAGCCCGTAGTCTTGAGCATTTTCAGGGCGTCTTCGACTGTCAGGATGTCGCCATTGCCCACAATAGGGATCTTGAGAAGAGATTTTGCCTCCGCAATCAAATCCCATCTTGCAGGAGGCCCATATCCGTCGACCTTTGTCCGAGGATGAAGGGTCAGATACCGAATCCCGCTCTCTTGCGCAGCAAACAAGTTCTCTTTGAAAAGAGAAGTGTCTTCAAATCCTGAACGCATCTTCAATGTAACAGGGATAGAAACGGCCTGGACGATCGATTTGGCCACTTCATGCAAGAAATCGGGCTCTTTGAGCAAACTCGATCCGGCCCCTTTTCCGGTGACCGTGTTAGAAGGACAGCCGCAGTTCAAATCGATGCGCGGCGCTCCTTTCCTTTCCATCTCGCGAGCCATCGCGGCCATCAAATCGAGCTCGGACCCCATGAGCTGGGCAGCCAGAGGAATCGGAGCGATCTCATCAGCCTTATATTCTCTGGCAAGACTTTCGATATGGGCCTGGCGGGGAACGCGTAGAAAATCTCTCACAGCCTCATCGAATCCGCCGATCGAGGCCATCGCTTTACGAAATGAGCGGTCGCCCACTCCTTCCATCGGGGCCAGTTGGAGATAGGGACAGCCGTGCGGATCTTTGGGAAGCAAGGACACCTAAGTCCCCTTAGAAGCCGGAACAGAGTTCAAGAGCTGCTGGACTTCATCTTGAAGCTTCTTTGTCAGTTCTGTGCTGACGAGGTTTCCTTTGGCATCAAAGGCTTTATGGGCTTCTGGGACTGTGACTTGGCTTTTAATCACTTCTCCCCCAGCTCCCTCAATGATGGCGCGCAAATGAACAAGTCCTCTCGCACCTCCCATTTTGCCGGGAGAAGCGCTCATGATGGCAAACTTTTTCCCTTTATAGGCATCAGCCGAGTATTCGGCCTTTTCACCTCGGGAAGTCCAATCTAAAGCGTTTTTCAGAACGGCGGATATAGAGGCATTGTATTCGGGAGAGGCAATCATGATCACGTCGTTATTGATCATCAGATCGCGGAGCTTTTTTGCAAACGTAGGCAGCTTCTGTTTTGCCTCCAGGTCGGCATCGTAGAGCGGCATGGGATAATCGATCAGATCGATGATGGTGACCTTGGCCCCTTTTTGACGGGCAATTTCTGCAGCTTGCTGGACTAGTTTCTTATTATAGGAGTCTTTTCGAGTGCTGCCGGCAAAAGCCAATACTTTGACTTCGGCGACTAAAGGCATCACCATCACTAGAAATGCAAATAAGAATGCTTTTTTTATCATGGTGCTCCCTAGAGAGAAAACTTTGACAATCGATGAGACCATCGATTGTCAAAGCAGATTTAAAAAGCTTAGGCTTTTTCGATAGCTTTTTTAGCTTCTTCTTTTGCTTTTTCTTTAGCGTCTTTAGCTTCTTCTTTTGCTTTTTCAGCTAATTCTTCAGCTTTCTTTTTTGCCGCAGCGGTAAGGTCTTTAGCTTTTTCTTTAGTTTGCTCGACTTTTTTGTCTATTGCTTGGCCTGCTTTTTCAGCACTCCCATCAGTAGCGAAGAGAGATCCTTGGCAGAGAGCAAAAGCTCCAGCAAGAAGAACAGATAATCCGATTTTTGAATTAATTTTCATATACACCTCATGGTTTTTTATAAACATTCTTGATCTGAAATTCTTCGAACATCAAGTAAACGGAATATAGCACAGAACGGCTTTATATTAAAATGGCTGACGATTCATTTTTCGATAAATATTTTTTTAACATGAAACTTATACTCCCTTATGATGAATTTATAAATGCATTTTCAGATGGATATGAAACAGCCGAATTCAGACAATATGAAGTTTCCATGGACTGACGCTGAAAAGGAATATAAATTTACAGGTTCAACCGCTAAAATCTTGCTATGACCCTCCTTTTAAATTGCCAGTCGTTAACTAAATCTTTTGGGACCCGTACCCTTTTTAAAGATCTTTCTTTCAGTATTTTCACGGGGCAGCGCGCAGGGCTCATCGGTCCCAACGGCGCTGGAAAGTCCACTTTGCTCAAAATCCTTGCCGGGGATGAAAAGCCAAGCGGAGGGATTGTCTCTGCAAAAAGGGGGTTGAAAGTCGGATATGTCCCTCAATCGTGTGAATTTCCCGAGCTCACCCCTGAAGCGGTCCTCTTAGATACTCTCAAAGCTGATGAACGGCCCGACTATGAGAAAGAGCGGTGCGTGCAAACATGGCTCAGCAAGCTCGGCTTTACCGGTTCTGAAACTTCAGCCCACCGTCTTTCCGGAGGATGGAAAAAAAGACTCAGCATCGCCCAGGCGCTGATCCTTTCTCCTGATCTCCTGCTATTAGACGAACCCACCAACCATTTAGATCTCGAAGGTATCATTTGGTTGGAAAAAATTCCTCTCCAGGGAAGCCCCTTCTTATATCCTGGTGAGCCACGATCGGTATTTTCTACAAAACATGGTCAATCGGATCGTGGAGATCAACCCTGTCTATCCTCAGGGGCTTTTTTCCATTGAGGGAACTTATCTGAACTTCCTCGAGAAAAAAGAAGAGTTCTTAGCAGGCCAGATCGAACAAGAGAGATCTCTAGCTTCTAAAGCCCGCCGAGAACTCGAATGGCTCAGCCGCTCTCCAAAGGCCCGTACCTCCAAGTCAAAATCCCGCGTCGGCGAGGCCCACGAGCTTTTAAGTGAGCTCTCTCAAGTAAAAGGCAGGAATCGGCAGAAAAAAAGCGAGATCGACTTTGCCGCGACTCATCGCGAGACGCAAAAACTGCTGACTGCAAAAAATCTCTCCAAAGAGCTCGGCGGCCGCACCCTTTTCCGCCATCTCGACTTTGTTCTCTCACCCGGCACCAGGATCGGGCTCATGGGCCCCAATGGATCGGGCAAGACAACGCTGCTGAAGATCATTGCAGGAGAATTGCTTCCTGACCAGGGCACTATCAAACAGGCCGATGGGCTAAAAATTGTCTATTTCGACCAGCACCGGCTGCAGCTTCCGGGAAATATCACCCTCCGGCAGGCTCTTTCTCCTAATGGCGATTTTGTAACGTTCCACGGACAAAAAGTCCATATCAACGGCTGGTGCCAGCGGTTTCTTTTTTCTCCTGACATTTTAGAGATGCCCCTTGAAAAGCTCTCCGGTGGCGAAAGAGCGCGCATCTCCATTGCCCATCTGATGCTGCAGCCGGCCGATATCCTCCTCCTCGATGAGCCTACCAACGACCTCGACATCCCCACTTTAGAGACCTTAGAGGAAAGCCTGGTTGATTTTCCCGGCGCTGTCGTCCTCATCACGCATGACCGGTGCATGCTCGACCGCATCTGCAACACCTTGCTCGCGCTCGGCAATCCCGACCTCAATGAGTTCTTTGGCGATTATGCTCAATGGGAGGCCTCTCTTAAAAGTCCCGCCCCTGAGAAATCAAAAGAAAAAATCCCCGAGCAGAAAACGGCCAAGGCCAAGCTCTCCTATGCAGAAAAAAAGGAATACGACCAGATCGAAGAAAATATCCTAAAACTAGAAGAAGAAGTTAGAAATCTCAATCATCAGCTAGAAAAGACCCCTCAAAGCCCCGAGCAGCTCCAACTTATCTGCACGCAGATTGGGCTAGCTGAGACCCGGATCGAGCAGCTGTATTTACGCTGGGAAGAACTCGACAAAAAGCAGAAGGAAACTCTATAATTTTTGCAAAACTTGGATAACTTATGTTTAAATCACTTTGCTTGGCCTGTTTTATTCTTACCAACGTCATGATCCATGCCAAACCCTCCGGAGATTGTATGACATACTCAACAGTGAAAGAAAAACAAAAGCTCATCGTAGGAATCGAGATCAGGACCAGCAATGACCAGTGTTTGGTCGATATGCCTCGGATTTGGGGCAAGTTCCATCAGGAAAAGATCCTCGACAAGATCCCCCACAAAGTCAACGACACCGTCTTTGCTCTTTATACCGATTACGAAGGAGATTATACGAAACCCTACTCATATATTCTGGGATGCGAAGTCTCAACATTAGAGGATATTCCTGAAGGGATGGTCGGAAAAGTCGTTCCTGCGTCAACGTATGCTGTCTACACAACGGAAGGGACATACCCACAAGGCCTAGCTCAGACTTGGGTATCGATTTGGAAGTCTTCCCCCAAACGGGCTTATACGAGCGATTTAGAGGTTTACAACCCTGATTTTAACCCTCAGACCAACCCAGAAGTCAAAGTTTATATCGCTTTTTAGTACAATTGAGGACTGAGCTCAGCGACAGGGGCGACAGGAACGAATGTCGACACATCCGGCATTTTGAAGCCAGAAGGATAATCGCTTGTCTTAGCAGGAACCCAAGTCTGGGTTTCACCGAACATAAATAGCTTTCCCTCGACTTTCAGGTTGCCATTTTCTACCCATACTACAGCTTTATAGACATCGCCGTGTTCCGGGTCTAAAATTTCCCCTTTGTAGACTGAACCTCTTTGATCTAAGGCCCATATGAAGTCCATGCCGCTATAATACGGCTTTCCGGGAAGCGCAGGGGCACGTTTATGAGGATCGTAGATCGTATCGTCCATTTTTGTTCCGGCATCATTGAAAGAACCAATCATCCGCCCATAGTAGTTGTCTTTATATTTATAAATCGCAACGACGCATTGGGCTTTGCCGGTTTTGTCGCTGATGCTTTTCCAAAACCCGGCGATATCTCCATCAGCCCATAAGGACGAGGATGTTACCCAGCAAATCACGGCCAATAATAGCTTCTTCATATACTTACCTTCTTTCTTTTGACTATTTTCATCGCCTAAAAACTTGTCAATAATTATTTTGATATACATGAAACTAAAAAAAAATATCGGGACGCCGGGCCGGCTGATCAGGTTGGCTATTGGGATTCTCTTACTGGGATATGCTTACTGGCAGATGAGCTGGATTGCTTTGGTCCTGGCCCTTTTCACGTTCTTTGAGGCGTTCATGAGCTGGTGCATCCTGTACCAAATCCTAGGCAAGAATAGCTGTCCTAGAAAGTAGGCTATTCTTCCTGGAAGTATTTTGAGTACTTCATCGGCTCGTGCTGCTTCCAAGGACAATAGCTATTGGCAAAATCAATCCGGTCCCCTAATGACGGATGGCTGCTCCTCCAAATCTTAAAGAGAAGGCCGGGACGGGGAATCGCTAAATTTTCCTGCTGCAAAGCGACAAATGCCTCGCCAGCTGCTGTGTTATTTTGCGTGATCTCCAACCCGAAACGGTCAGCCTCATGCTCAATGGTGCGGGTAAAATAATTGGTGAGTGGAGTTGTGAGAAGCACAAAGACACTGATTAATAGCAGAAGAAGGGGCAGCGAAGCGATATTGGAAAGGTCATGAAATCCAAATCGATGGTGATACCGGCGCATGAGATAATTCGCTGATCGATAGGTCAAATAGAAGATGGCAAACGAGACCACTGCCATATAGACCATGCCCCACCAGATGTGGTTTAACACGTAGTGTCCCATTTCATGCCCCATGACAAAGAGGATTTCATCGGGAGTCAGCTGCTTGATGGTCGTGTCCCAGAGGACAATCCTCTTGGTAGAACCAAAACCCACCACATAGGCATTGAGCATCTTGGTGTCTTGGCTTTTATCGACTTCGAAGACCCGGCTATCTTGGATGCCGGCCTTGGAAGCAAGCGTTAAAATCTGCTGTTCCAGCTGCTTGTCCTTCATCGGCCCAAACTTATTGAAAAGCGGATCGATCCAGACCGGCTGGACCAGCGTGGTGATGAACATAATCCCAATGGTGGCAATGCTGCCGTAGAACCACCATCTGCGAGGGCTTTTCTTCAAAAGCAGATAAAAGATCCAGATGAACGCGGCAGCGGCGATAAAGGTCACCAATATCCCTTTGCCGTAATTGTCAAACCACCGGCTTAATGTCTGCGTCGAGAGCCCATAGTCATGCTGCCGGAGGAATCCGGCATAGAAGTCGAAAGGAAATTGCAA
>Ga0182024_10003194_pt1 | contig 39415 bp, 46 predicted proteins | sample P32metaG_FD_120480 | JGI IMG/M metagenome (GOLD analysis project Ga0182024, IMG submission 120480) | Permafrost microbial communities from Stordalen Mire, Sweden - P3-2 metaG (Illumina Assembly) | ecosystem: Environmental > Terrestrial > Soil > Wetlands > Permafrost | place: Sweden: Stordalen...
ACCGGCAACCTGGGCGCCAACGCGATTGTGGGCGGCAGCGTCGGCATCGCCACGGGCGCGGCCTTTGCCGCGAAGCGGTTGGGCAACGGACGCGTGGCGGTCTGCTTCTTTGGAGAAGGCGCGCTCGGGCAGGGCTCGCTCTACGAAGTGATGAACCTGGCGCAACTCTGGAAGCTGCCAGTGATCTACGTTTGCGAAAACAATCTTTACAACGAGTACACGCATTTCTCGGAGACGACGGCCGGGACGATTCTAGGGCGCGCCGGTGCATTCGGGCTGGAATCCGCATTGGTCGACGGCCAGGATGTGCGCGCGGTGAATGAAGTCGCAGCCCGCCTGGTGAAGCGAGCGCGGGCCGGCCAAGGCCCTGCGTTTCTGCAAGCCGATACCTACCGCTATAGCGGTCATCACGTGGGCGACATCAATCGCGAATATTACCGCACGAAGCAGGAAGAGCAGCATTGGAAGACGGAGCGGGATCCCATCAAGCTGCATGCCGCCTGGCTGCTGGCGCAGGAGCATGCCGACGCGGCAGCGCTCAATCAAATTACCGCCGAAGCACGCACCGAGATGGAAGCCGCGGTGAAATTCGCCATTGCGTCTCCATATCCCGGCATCGATCAGGTGGAGCAGGACGTTTATGCCTGAACGCGAACTCACGTTTGCGCAGGCGGTACGCGAAGCGCTGGCCGAAGAAATGCGCCGCGACTCGCGGGTGTGCATTTTCGGCGAAGACGTGGCCGAAGCCGGGACGCCCTTCAAAGTGCTCTCCGGGCTGGTGGAAGAATTCGGCGCCGAGCGCGTACTCGACACTCCGATTTCCGAAGCCGGCTTTACGGGCGTTGGAGTCGGCGCAGCCATGACGGGCCTCCGGCCAGTAGTCGACATCATGTTCGGCGATTTCCTCACTCTAACGATGGATCAGATGGTGAACCAGGCCGCGAAGGCGCACTACATGTCGGGCGGGCACTGGAAAGTCCCCATGGTGATGCGCACCACCCTGGGCGCAACTCGGCGATCGGCAGCGCAGCATTCGCAGTCGCTGCACGCCTGGTTCAGCCACGTGCCAGGATTGAAAGTTGTTTTGCCTTCCACACCGTACGACGCGAAAGGTTTGCTGAAGACCGCGATCCGCGACGAGAACCCCGTTGTCTTCTTCGAAGACAAGATGATGTACAAGCTGAAGGGCCCGGTTCCCGCGGAAGATTACACGATCCCGTTGGGCGTGGCCGACGTGAAGCGCGTCGGAGAAGACATCACTCTGGTGGCAACCAGCAGCATGGTGCAGGTCGCGCTGGGCGCAGCGAACATGCTGGAAAAAGAAGGGATTAGCGCGGAAGTCGTTGATCCGCGCACCACGTGGCCGCTGGACGAAAAAACGATCATCGGGTCGGCGAAGAAAACCTCGCGCGTCATAGTGCTCGATGAGGGCTACGGGCGGTATGGCGTGACGGCCGAACTGGCGGCGGTGATCGCCGAAGGTGCATTCTACGATCTGGACGCACCGGTGAAGCGCATGGGCGCGATGCACGTTCCCATTCCGTTTTCTCCCCCGCTTGAAGACGTAACCGTCCCGACGGAAGAAACGGTCTCGGAAGCAGCGCGCCAACTTTGCAATAAGTCGTAAGAGATGTAGCTCGCTACGTCTCTGCCGCGCCGCCGGGGAGTTGAAAATAACGTGTCGAAGACAGGCAGCTTGAGCTAAAAGCCAATAGCCAAGAGCTGGAGGATTTATGGGACTCAAGACTCACGGAACCATGGCGGTGGACTGGGAGAATCGAATCGATTTCGAGCGGTTGCGCCGCGAGCGCCTGCAAAAGGCGAAGGACCTGCTCGCCCAGTCGTCGATGGGCTCATTGCTCTGCTTCGACATGAACAACGTCCGCTATCTGACCTCCACGCACATCGGCACCTGGGCGCAAGACAAGGCCAATCGCTTCACGCTCTTGCCGCAAAACGACGAGCCCATCCTGTGGGATTTCGGATCAGCCGCCAAGCATCATCAACTGAATTGCCCGTGGCTGGGCGAGCGCTCTCGTCCGGGTATTTCGATGCTGCGCGGTGCGATGACGCCGGAGATGGGCCGCGCCGAAGACGTCGCCAAAAAAATTCGCATTGAACTCGAAATGCGCGGCCTGCACAAAGAGCCGGTTGGAATCGACATTATTGAACTGCCCGTATTGTTTGCCCTGCAGCGCGAAGGCATCGAGGTAGTCGACGGCCAGCAACTCATGTCCGAGGCCCGCGTCATCAAGACGCAGGATGAAATCTCACTGCTCAACACTTCCGCGATGATGGTCGACGCCGCCTACGACGAACTGTACCGCGCCATGAAGCCCGGCCTGCGAGAAAACGAAGCCGTCGGGCTGGTCAGCAAAGTTCTCTACGATCTGGGTTCGGAATATGTCGAAGCGGTGAATGCGATTTCCGGCGAGCGCTGCAATCCGCATCCGCACGTGTTTTCCGATCGCATACTGCGGCCGGGCGATCCCGTCTACTACGATATCCTGCACTCTTACATGGGATACCGCACCTGCTACTACCGCTGCTTCACTGTGGGCTACGCGTCGCATGCGATGGTTGACGCCTACAAGCGCTGCCGCGACTATCTCGACGCTGCGATTGAACTGGTGCGACCGGGCCGCATGACTGCCGAGATTGCCGCGGTCTGGCCGAAGGCGCAAGAGTTCGGCTTCCCCAACGAGGAAGCGGCCTTCGCTCTGCAATACGGTCACGGCATCGGTCTCGCGATCTGGGAGAAGCCAGTGATCAGCCGCCTGGTTTCCTTCGAGCATCCGGTGGAAATCAAACCAGGGATGGTGTTTGCGCTCGAAACCTTCTGGCCTTCGACCGACGGCTGGAGCGCGGCGCGCATCGAAGAAGAAATTGTGGTCACCGCGACGGGGCACGAGGTCATCACCCGCTTCCCGGCGGAGCAACTTCTGGTAGCGGGCGCGCACTATTACACGGTGAACGGGCCGCTGCCGACCACACGAGAATCCGAAGCTTCGCCCAGCGAACGGGTGCTCGAGATGATCGAGACCAGCGCGAAAACTGAGCGGGTAGGAGTTTCGGGCTGAAAAGTGTGCTGAGAGCCGAATTCCAGCGGAGAGGTGGAATGAAGCCACAGGATTCCAGCCCCGAAGGGGCGGCATTCATTAGCCCCGGAGCCCCGGACCTAAGTCCGGGGTACCGGTGCGACACTAGAACGAGTCCCGCAGGGACGGCACTGATTCTCATGTGCTCTCTGAAGGCCATAGTGGGCCTTCCTCCATTTAACGACTATGGCCTTCAGAGTTGTAATGCCCGCCCTCGAAATGGCGCAGGAAACCGGCAAGCTCCTAGCCTGGCGGAAGCAGGAGGGCGACCGCGTTACCCAGGGCGAACCGCTCCTTGAAATAGAAACGGACAAGGCGGTGGTCGAAGTAGAAGCGCCAGCTGACGGTATTCTGGCGGGCATCAAGGCCGCAGTTGGTGCGGACATTCCCGTGGGACAGACCATCGCTTGGATCGTCGCGCCCGGCGAAGCCCCTCCCGTCGAAAGGGAATCGGCTGCACCGGCCGCGAGGGCTAGATCGCACGCGAAAACCGAGCCATCACATGCTGCGACAACCCCAGTCGGCGCTTTGGCACATGCGCCGGCATCCAGCGCAGGCGCAAGAATTTCTCCCAAGGCCCGCCGGCTCGCCAAAGAATTGGGCGTAGACCTTGCGACCGTGCGCGGCTCGGGTTCGGGTGGCGAAATTCTTGCCTCGGATGTGCAGGCTGCGGCCTCGGCGCCCGCTGCGGCGAAGAAAAAATCCGGAAGCCTCGAAGTACTCAGCTCGCTGGGCCGCATCATGGCCGAGCGCACCACGCAAAGCTGGACGACCGTTCCTCACTTCTTCGTGAGCCGCGAAATCGAAGCGACTGCTCTCAACCACTACCGGGAAAATATGGTGGCTGAGATTGAGAGCTCGCACACCGATCCGGCGAAGAATGTGCGCATCACTCATACCGATCTGCTGGTAGCGTTAACAGCGCGCGTGCTGCTGAAGCACCCGCGATTGAATGCGAGTTGGAGCGCCGAGGGCCTTCGCCTGCACGATCATGTAAACATGGGAATCGCCATTGCGGTAAACGATGGCGTGGTCGCCGCGGTGATTCCCAACGCGCATACCGCTAGCCTGTCCGAAATCTCCGGCCATCGGCGCGACGTTGCCGAGCGCGCCCGGGCAGGGAAGCTGCGGCCCGCCGATATCGCCGACGCCACTTTCACCATCAGCAATCTCGGCATGTATGGGGTGGATCAGTTCAGTGCGATCATCACCCCGCCGCAAGCTGCAATTCTCGCGGTCGGCAGCATCGCCGACCGGGTCGTACCCGTTCAGGGCCAGCCCGCGGTCCGTCCCGTGATGACGCTCACTGTCTCGTGCGATCACCGCGTCGCCGATGGCGCCCGCGCCGCGCTGTTCCTCGGCGACCTGGCGCAAGCTACTCAAGAACCGGAAAAGATTCTGAAATAGAGTAGCGCCGGCATCCTGCCGGCTGTCCCGAGAGCGTCTCGCTCTCGGCCGCGCCCGACGCAAAACAATCCCGAGCCCTCAAGATGATGCTTCACCATCGGACGCCCACAGTAATCGGACGCAAGTCGGTGGTGATTCCGCTGTGCGTGCCGTGCAGATAGCGGAACTCGCCGTAGATTTCGATGTTCGGACGGATCTTGCGGGCCACGCCAGCGCCGAAGTTGTCCCCCCACTCGTTTTGGCTGGCGGAGAGAAACTTGCTATTCAGGGGGAGGCTGGCGTTGAAGCAATTGCCCCACCAGGTGAAGAAGGGGTTGCAGGCCGATCCCGGAATAGCCGTCGAAGAATCCAGCTTTCCCGACCGATGAAAGAAGCTACCGCCGGCCACGATGTATCCGCTCCACACTTTCGTGACCGGAATATTGATGATGGGATCGAGCGTAAAAGAGTAGACGTAACTCGTCGCCCCCGGGGCCTGGGCCTGTTGCAAGGCCGAAGTGCGTAAGGGCAAGTTATCAAACTGGAAATCCAGGCGGAATCCAAAATACTTGCTGTAGTTGCGAGCGACGCCGGCGGCCGCGATGCCGCCACCTCCGCGCACAAACTTTGTAGTCTCGCCGTTGGTGAGGCTGCCCCCGCCGCCAACATTGAAGGTCCAGTTCTTATAGTCTTTAACTTTTGGTTTGCGCACGGGTCCGACTTCTTCGGTCGAAGGTTCCTGACTACTGGACGGCTGGTTAGCGGGCTGCTGCTGGGCCGGAGGCTGTTGGGCTGGCGGCGGTGGTGGTGCGGCAGTTTGTTGGGCATGGACCGTCGTAGCTCCCGCCAGAATCGTCACCGAGATCAACGCCAGAACGACCCTGAATCCGGAAACCCTCGCGAACTTTCGACTCATTCACTCTCCTCCCGCTGCCGGGCGTGGTGGCGGACCGTCGCGCTCGGCCCATGCTTCGGCCCATACCCCGTCAAAGAGAGGCGCTTCCGAAAAGAACTGTCCGCGATGCTCCCGCCGGGATTGCACTCGCAGCAGGCAGGCACCATCTTATCAACTTTGATGCTGATTCTGCCTCCGCAGCAGCCCGAGGGCATCGTTTGCAGTTCCCGAGAACCGGAGGTCGCACGTATGATAAGAAATCCTTTTGCTCAGCGAGACAGACCCCTTGCCGAAGCGTATCTCAAAACCTGCGGTGAATACGGCCACACACCAAGGCCAGGAACAAACTTCCGCTTGCCGCGTCGCCCTGATTGGCTTTGGAACCGTGGGTCGCGCGGTCGCAAAAATTTTGTGCGAGAACGACAACAGCCTTCTGCGCCTCACCCACATCTGCAACCGCAATGTGGAAAGAAAGAAGCAGCCTTGGGTTCCGAGCGACGTTGTGTGGACTGACGACGTTGAGTCGGTGCTGAAATCCGATGTCGACATTGTGATCGAGTTGATCGGCGGCCTCAATCCGGCGGAGCAGATTGTGCGCTGCGCGCTCGAGTCGGGGAAGTCGGTAGTTACGGCGAACAAGCAATTGATTGCGCGCCACGGTCCCGATCTTCTGCAACTGGCCCGCAGCCAGGGATGCCAGATCGAGTTCGGCGCGTCCGTCGCCGGAGGAGTTCCTGTTCTTCCTGCGCTGCGCGTGGGGTTGTGCGGAGACCGTCTACACGGCATCGCAGGAATTCTGAATGGGACCTGTAACTACATTCTGAGCCGGATCGAAAACGCCAGAATCCCCTTCAGCGAAGCGTTGGAAGAAGCGCAGGCTCGGGGATATGCGGAGGCCGACGCCTCCGAAGATTTGGATGGCGGCGACGCGCGCGCCAAGTTGGCCATTCTCGCGCTCGCCGGATTGCATACCCGGGTCGCGCCCGAATCCGTGCGTGCTCGCACCATTCGCGCGGTTGACGCGGTCGACTTCGACTACGCCGCGCAACTGGGCTGCACTATCCGCCAGATTGCGCGCGCCCACTTAAAAGAAGAGACTCTGTTTGCGGAAGTCGGCCCGTGCCTGGTTCCCACCGACTCGCCCTTCGGGCGGGTGCAGAGAAATCTCAACCTGGTCGTCACTTCTGGCCAGTACGGCGGAGACATGGCGTTTCTCGGCGCCGGCGCCGGCGGCGATCCAACGGCGGTTGCTGTGGTTTCGGACTTGATGTTTGTGGCGCAAAACTTGTCCGCGGGTGCGGGCAAGAGAGACGTAGCAAGCTACGTCTCTACGCCTGTGATTAGCAGCGATTTTGAGACACCGTGGTATTTGCGGTTTTTCGTGCGCGATCAGCCCGGAATTGTGGCGCGGCTGGCTCAAATTCTGGCGGCCCATCATCTGAACATCGATTCTTTGCTGCAGAAGCCGGGCTTTGCCAAGGCTTCGCTGCCGTTTGTGATCACGCTGGAGCCCTGCCGCGATTCGCTACTGCATCCGGCGTTGGAAGAGATGTCAGGATTGGAGTTCGCGATCCGACCGTGCCTGTGTTTGCCGATCCTGCGCTAGGTTGCCTTGGGAAAAATCAGCGCCGGTCGTCGCGGTAATTCTGCGCTGCGACAAGCCGGCGCTAGCCGAGGTTAATTCCAGAAGGGATTCTTGAGACCGGCCGGCGCGAGCGCGCTGTCGGATTTGGTTTCCGCTCCCGACTCGTCCGAGATTTTCTCGTCGATGAGGCGGGACGGCGGTGGTGCAATCAGTCCGTCTTTCTTCCCCGGCGTTGGACTAAAAGGATATTCGGATTTCATGGTGAGACCTCCATCGTTATCATCTAGGTTCATTAGACACCTCGAAGCACAGGCCCGAGGCGGCAAAATTTTGATAGCTGCGATCGAAAAACCAGCAAGCAGCCGTTTTGGACTGAAAAGAGCCGGATGGCGGTCCCGGCCGGCGCCGAGGGCGAGACGCCCACGCGACAGCCGACAAGATGCCGGCGCTACTAAGCGGAAATCCGAACTTCGATATATGCTGGTCTGTCCGCTTCTGAATCTTTGCCGGAACGGATATTCATTCGTAAGGACGCCATCATGAAATATCGCAAGCTCGGCCGTACCGGTTTCGAAGTCAGCGACATTGCCCACGGATTGTGGGGGATGAGCGGGTGGAGCGGCTCGAACGATCAGGAATCGCTGGCGGCGATGCAGCTTGCCGTTGATCTTGGCTGCAACTTCTTCGACACGGCGTGGGCCTATGGCGAAGGCAAGAGCGACGGCCTTCTCGGCGAGATCATGGCGCGCAATTCCAAGAAGCGGCTCTATGCTGCGTCGAAGATTCCTCCCGGTAATGACCGCTGGCCTGCCCTGCCCGAATACAAATACAGCGACGTTTTTTCCGTGCAGCACGTTTTCAAGTATGCCGACCTGATCCGCAAGCAGCTACGTGTGGATACGATCGATCTGCTGCAATTTCATGTCTGGGACGACGCGTGGGCCAGTGAGCCTGAGTTTCGATCTACTGTCGAAAAACTAAAGCGCGACAAGTGGATCCGCTTCTTCGGTCTGAGCATCAACCGCTGGCAGCCGGAGAACGGCATCAAAGCGTTGCGCACCGGCCTGGTGGACGTAGTGCAGGTGATTTACAACATCTTCGACCAGGAGCCCGAGGACGAACTGTTTCCCGTTTGCCAGGAACTCAACGTAGGCGTGATTGCCCGCGTGCCGCTGGATGAAGGCAGCCTGGGCGGCAAAATGACGCTGCAAACCACCTTTCCTAAGAACGACTGGCGGGCCGGATATTTTGGACCCGAGAACCTGGCCAAGACGATCAAGCGCGTCGACAAGCTGAAAGAAATTCTTCCCGCAGGGATGACGCTGCCGGAGATGGCGCTGCGCTTCATCCTGTCGCATCCTGCGGTGAGCACTACGATTGCCGGCATGCGCAAACCGCAGCACGTGCGCCAGAATATTGCGGCGAGTGATGCGGGGCCACTCGACAAAACATTGCTCGCGGAACTGAGGAAGCACCGGTGGGATCGCACGCCGCAGCGCTGGTCAGATTAGTGCCCGTGTTGTTCTCGACCTCTGTAGGCCTGCCGTTGCAGCCAAAGCACGCCTACGAACGCTGGGTGTAGGTGGCGTTCTCCAGCTACTCTCCGTTCCTGCCGGGCGCTTCAGTCTGACAAAAAAAAATGATTTTGTTCCGAAAATCGTTTCTCCTCATGGTGTCAGCGGCGATTTTGGCGAGCGTTCTGCACGCCCAGAATCCGCGAGGCTCTCTGCGCGGCGCGGTGCAGGATGCGACCGGCGCACGCATTCCTTCCGCCAGAATCGTGGCGCAGTCGGTCGATTCGTCGATACAGCGCGAGGCCACCAGCGAAGACCGCGGCGAGTTTCGGCTGGACGATCTGCTCCCGGGTGCATATCGCATTGCCGTGAGCGCGGCGGGATTCGCGCCTGCCCATGCGAATGTATCCATCGCGGTCAGCGCGGTGCGCGAAGTCACGGTCACGCTGAAGCTTGCGGCTCCGCCGGAAACTGTTTCGGTGCAGGGCCAGAATTCATCCATTACTACACAACCGATTGACCTGGTCAGCGTGGTGCATCAGGGAGTAGTCAGCAGCCAGGATTTGCAGACGCTTCCTCTCGCCGCGCGCAGCTTCGCGAATATCGCGTATCTGGCGCCGGGGACGGAACCGGTGGAACCTTCCGATCCCACCAAGGCGCGCATCACCGCGGTTTCTACTGGAGGAAGTTCAGGACTGAATAATGATCTTTCGGTGGACGGCGGCGACAATTCCGACGACTGGATCGGCGGATTCCTTCAGAATTTTTCCCCGGACGCGATTCAGGAATTCGCGGTGCGCACGGCCAACGAAGACGCCGACACCGGCGGGACCACGGCGGGATCGGTCGTCATCACCACCAAGCGCGGAACCAACGAATGGCGCGGTACCGAAGCGTTCTACGAGCGGGCGGCGGCTCTCAATGCGCGATTCCCGATTGAGAATCCCGCGCCCAATCCCAAGCAGCCCTTCTCGCGCCAGAACTACGTAGGAACGCTGGGCGGCCCAATTGAGCATGACAAGATCTGGTTCTTCACCGCGTTCGAATATGTCCACGAAAATGCCAGCATCGCCTACAGCCCGAGCAGCCTTACGCAATTCAACGGCCTGGCACAACTGGCTGCGGATGGCCTGATTCCCGGAGTGCCGTCGATCGCGGTTCCGCAGAACGTGCCCATTCCGTTTCGCGACTACATCGGATCGCTGCGCTTCGACTGGGCGGAATCGACGAAATCGCAGTGGTTCCTGCGCACTTCGGAAGACAGTTATCTTACCCGCAACGCGCTGGTCCAGCAGGCGACGCTGCCCTCCACCGGACTCACCACGCATAATAATTACTGGAACAGCGTGATCAGCAACACCTACGCGTTCAGTTCCACATGGCTAGGGACGTTCGTGTTCGACGCCAGCTTGTTGCACCTGACCCAAACGCGGAACTCCACGCTCGGCTTCGCGCTCGCCTTTCCCTTCAGTTCCACGACGCTGACGGTGTCCGGCTTCGAGACGTACGGCGACAATCAGTTCGCCACGCCGATCACGCTGTTTCCCTCGCTGCGCAATCAGGAAAAGTATCAGCTCCGCTACGACCTGGGCCATTCCTCGGGCGATCATTCGTTGAAGTTCGGAGTGAACTTCATTCACGAGCCCGTGCTGGGCGGGGCGTTTCCGGGCAATCAGGAGACGTTGTACTCATTCCCGAACGATCCGACCTTCTACACGGCGAATCCGGCGCAGTTTCCCGTCGATTACGCAAACGGGGCTTCCACTACTCTCGCCAGCGACGGCACCTTTTCTCAAAATGTCCAGCGTCTCGCTCTCTACGCGCAGGATTCGTGGCGCCTTTCGCGTCATCTTACGATGAACTACGGACTGCGCTGGCAGACTACTTTCGGCCTCTTCCTTGCTTCCGGGCACGACCAGACGGCCAATCCATCGTTTTCGCTGCTGCCATCCTTTGGACTTCCGGAGCGAGCGCCCGAGGATGACCGCAAGCAATTCGGGCCACGTCTGGGACTCGCCTATTCGCCCGGCAACAGTGGTCGCACGGTGATCCGCGCGGGCTTCGGGCTTTTGTACAACGATCTCGCGCAGAACGGCTGGGCGGCTGCGTTGCAAGCGGTGAACGGAGGGCCGAACCCTCCCGCCGCGCTGATCGATCCGAATTACAAAACTCCTTACGCGCTGCATGCAACGGCTGGCATGCAGCACGCATTCAATGCAAATTGGACCGCGAGCGCGGACTACACCCACGAAGAAGGGAATCACGCCTACCGCGCGTATCCCTTTGCCGCCACCGTTTTCCGCTCCGACAATCGCTCCAGCTACAACGCTCTAATGCTTCACCTGCAAGGCAACGTGTCGCAGCGGTTCAACCTGGTCGCAAATTATACTTTTTCCAAAGCGCAAACCTGGGGATGCGTGCTGGGAGAATTATTTGATTATGTGAATGGCGTCTGCAATCCGCTGAACCCGTTCGCCCCCGGCGACTATGGTCCATCGGGCGAAGATGTTCGCCACCGCTTCGTGCTAGCCGGCACAGTCTACATCCCCGGCGGCTTCGAATTGACCACGATGACGCAAGCCGAGTCCGCTCGGCCCTTCACGATTACGACGGCCGACAACCGGCAGCGCATCTCGGTGAATGGAATTCCCACTGCACTCGATGCTTTTCGCGGCACGCCCTACATCCAGATGGATCTGCGCCTCACGCGCCCCTTCAAATTCGGCGACCGCTGGGAAGTCCGCCCCTTCGCCGAGTTCTTCAACGTCTTCAACCGCAACAATCCCGGCGCCAATTTCGTAGGCACCATCGCCGCGCTGCCGGTGCCGCAGAGCGACGTCGCCTCCGGCAACGCCACGAATATCTGCCTCGACTTCCCAACCTGCACCCAACTCCAGCCCATCACCAGCCTCAAGCAACTGGAGATTCCGGCCGGCGGACTGGGCGACTTCTTCGGTCCCGGCACGACGGTAGGAATTCCATTCGCGGCGCAGTTGGGTGTGCGCGTGAATTTTTGAGTCAACCTAGAAATGTGCTGGCGGCTACTGGTGTAATGGCGATTTATCGACAGCAATCGCCTCGGGCCGTCCGTGGCCTTAGGGGCAAGTCAATTTCGCAGTGCCGAGGACCGTGTAGCAAATGGGCTCGCCGTACAGACCAACTGCACACGGAATAGGGACAGTAACCGGTAGGTCAACCCAAGCCCCAACGGAGTAAGTGCCGGATGCACCAGCAGCGCACTGCGCCACGCCGTTTTCGTCGATCGAAACGGCACGATTCAAACCCGACGATGGGCCCCAATACGCCTGCACGGGGGTGACCGTCATTGGTGCCGTGTTGTACTGACCCGTGGCAACGAACGGGACTTTGCCATCAGGGTAGTTTTGGGCATCCGCAGAAGCAGGGCTCACAGTGACGGACTGAATCTGACGGGGGGTGCTCCCGCAGGCTACGGTTATGCATGCGGCGAGCCCCAGGAAGACGATCCAGACGGCGAATCCGTGGCGGGACATTGGGACCTCCCGGAGAAAGAGAATCCAGCACGACGAAAGAAGTTGCTCGATGCGAGAACAACAATCTCACAAAGATCGACCTGGCAAAGGGCAAAATTCAGGCCCCTCAGTCTGCGTGGGCATTGTCGCAAACAGGTCATACCGCCCATTGACCCCGTTGTGAGTGGCCGAAACGCCTGCCAAGTCCTGCGACGAGCCCAAGGCGGATTGGAAATGGCGACCCCGGAGGGAGTCGAACCCCCAACCCTCAGATCCGAAGTCTCAATCCTGCCACTGATTCCAAAGCAGATCAAGCCTCGAACTCGGCAGATTCCGGCAGAGTCCTGCAAAATCCGCAACCCAGACGCAACAAGACTGAACAGAAACGGGGGGATTAACTCAATGGATCGGTCGCCGGCAGTTTCACCGAGAGCGGAGCATCTGACACCCTCACCGATAAAAACTACCCTGGCCATGGAAATAAATACCGAAATCGTATCACGCGGCGGAAAGGTGGAAATGCAGGATGCCGAGCTAGCCCAGGTGGGGCAGAAAGTCTTCGACCAATGCGTCAACAAAACCATGAACTTGATGGAGAAATGGGAGAAGAGGCTCACTCTTTCCAATCTCCGACTCGCCGAGCGTTTCATTGCTGGCGAAGTCAATTTTCTCATTCATTTTCGGGTGTGTAATCCCGCTGAAGAGTGGGTCCTTTGCCTGAAGCCAGTAGTGTCCGTCGAAACCGTCACCAAGGAAAAGCCCATTCCGGAACATAGTGAAGTTGAATCTGTGCTTGTTGATGTTGTTAAGCTCATGCAAACGCCAGAGCGGGTCGTTCCCGCCCTTGTACGGTTTGAGATCGTCAATAGCTTTTACCGCTTCTGGCCTCATTCCTTGTACTTTTCTAGCCTTCGCGGCTTCGTAGTCCTTGGCGTCACGAACGATTGGGAAGGCAACCCACTCGCTCGGAGTGGTGCTGGGTGTTCCGACCTCGGCAAGTTGGTAGGCCAAATGGTCGAGGGCACTCCGGAGGTTTTGGACAATGTCTCCCGCCACAGCGACCAACGGGAAGGACGCGACGGGATATTTCCGAATATCGGGTACTCCCCCGCTCATCTGAAGTGGCCCTCCGCTAAAATCCTGATTGGAGACGACTATTTGGTGTGTGAGTCCATTGAAGGATTCGGCGAGAGCATCGAACTCCAAGAGGTGCTTTTTGGCCCGTTCGATTTTCACGCGAACTAGGATAAGTCTGCTCTCTGCATTCATAGATCAGAATGTTAGCAGGGGACCTGGCGCCCGATCTTTGCTGCGAATGTCAATGGTCGACGGCGACAGGTAGGGCGCACGTAACGGGCTTACTGTCAGGGGTGATTCGCTCCCGGCGTGTGATGTGGGCTTTGCTCTCATCTTTAGATTTCTTGCCAGCCTTGAAGTAAAGGTCATCCCCTTTGGTTCTGATCTCAATGGGGTCGCCGACGATCAAATTTGTGGGCTGGTAAGCGCCACGTGACCATGTTTCGTAATTTGCGATATAGGAAACATCGTCAACTTGGAAAGCCAAACAGAATGAGTATTGAGCCCGCAGCGACCCTCCCCCAGTCGGAGATGCTCTCAGGTCTACGAGTTTTGCAGTTTGATAAACGGCCTTCTCTTTGGCGTGGGATATCAACAGAAATGGGCCAACGGCTAGCAATGTCGCAATAGGCCAAAACAGTTTCATATCGCGCCGAACATTCTAGAACCAATCACAAGACTCAGCAACACAGCAGATCCGGCTGTTGGGTGTGGACGATGACGCCCCGCAGCCGGTTCCTTCAGGTCCTGCGCGATGAGTGGAAGCGTGTGGGGCGCTGGAAGGACGCTGCCACGGGGGCAGACATGCTGAGGAAGCGGACCAAAATGGTTGACTCAGGAAAGGTTTTGAAATGATCTCTGGACAGGCTTCTATTGGCACGCATGGCGCAACGAGCGGAGGACGAATGTTGCGTAGACTTGGCTGGGCAATCCTCGTCGTCCTTCTGGCCACCATCCTCGGCCACTCCCAAGCCACTCCTGGCGTCACCGTCACAGCCACCATGACTGACGGCCAGGGCAATATCCAGAAAACTGGATACCTGCACTGGCAACTATTCAACTGCGGCACAAACGTCCCACAGGTCAGCGGCGGGACACCTACCACGGTCGTCGCGCAGCAGTTTGACATGCGGCCGAATCCGTCGACCGGACTGATTTCCGGCGCCGTTTATGGCAAGAATCAGATTTTCTGCGGTAACGTCACCAGTACGGAATGGCTCGTAACTACATACAAAAGCAGTGGTCAAGTCTCAGGCACTCCGCAGTATTACTGCCTTACCAGCCCAGGGACATTTGATCCCGCAGTAACTCAGCCTTGCTCGGTAACGCCTCCGCCTCCAGGGGTGCTTTCCACCTACGGCCTCTTCTCTAATCCTCCTGTTTATTTCACGAACGCGCTCAGCGCGACTCTCAACACAGCCTTCAACTCTGGAAACATGACGTGGGCCTGTTGGGATGGAGGCAATCCAGCCCACGCGCTTTATCCAGCCGACGTCACGCTGAATCAGACGACGCTCGTCTTAACCTTCACCTTTCTTGAACCACAGACGGGGTACTGTGTGGCGAATGCGGCGGGCAACGGAGTGGTAGGGATCCAGCCAGGAGCTTCGCTGTCGTTGTCTACTGGAACCTTTTCGAGTTTGACTTCAGGCGACTGTGTACAGGCATTCACAGGCGGATTGTTGACTACGGTCCCCTTCCCTTGTGGAGGCGGAGGCGGAGTAAATGTTAAACAGATCGATCCCGCCAATCTCGCAGGCTGGGCGGGCACGATGGTAGATCAATGGATTACGGCGGCAACGACAAGCCTGGGCGCAGGGGGCGGGACGATCCAGATTGCGGCGGGAAATTACACCATCGGAAATTTAGGCATTATCCCATCCAGTAACGTCGCGATTGTCTGCGATCCGGGGCACGGGTCGGTTCTTACCGTCTCCTCTTCTTTTGCGCACGACCTTTATTTCGCTAGTGGGATTACGAACTTCGGATTGCTCAACTGTGTTCTGGACGGGGGCGCTCCGACCAATACGAATGCCAATGATATTGTCGCGTTGGTCAACGTCTCCCACGCGCAAATCAGTAACAACATTATCCGCAACACCATTGGCAACGGAATCAATGCGGCGTACGGCGACACCTACGTAGATATCACGAAGAATGAAATCTATCGCACAGGCCCAGCGCTTCCAGGGGTCGGAACAGGCATCAATCTTGGCGGGTACGCAGTCGGACCCTATCCGACCTCGCATATTCTCATCGCGGAGAATCAAGTACACGACGGAAATATCGGCATCTTCCTGCAGCCAAATCAACTCACAACCGTCCTAACCGAAGACATCGATATTACCCATAACCGGGTCTGGGCGAACGCAAACGATGGAATCGGGTTATTTTGCAGCAACCTCGAAGCCCACGGTCCACTGAAGCGCGTCCGCACGGTGGACAACGACGTTTCTTGCTCAGGATGGCCGGCGAACGGCACGGGTTTCAGCGCCGCCTGCACCGCGGGGTATCGACAGACGGGATCGACTCAGTCTAGCAATGGCGTTGGCATTGACTACAACTGCGCCACGGAAGAGCAGGGAGTCATCTCGGGTAATGGCTCGCATGACAATTTCTTTGAGGGGATCGACGTATCGCCGCAGACGTTCTCGGTCGTCAATACCAGCGGCACGGCTGTGACTTGGGTCTCGGGCGATCATTTCAATACACTCTGGAAAACTCATCAGATAGTTTTTATCAACGGCGGCACGAACCCATACGGAATTTCGACGTGCTCCTCCACGATCAGTTGCACGCTGTTGCTCACCGCTGGCGTGCAGAACGGCGTGGGATTGACGGGGAATGCGATGCGCAGTCGAACCACAGTCAGCGCCAACATTCTTTACAACAATGGGACATGGGAACGGGGCGAACGCTGGACATGGCGGCGCTGATCTTTTGGGTTACGGAGACACCTGGAGCGGAAACATTGCCTTTCAGAATAACGCCTATGGTTTTGTAGATAACGGCTCGGTACTCACCAGCCACACCGGAGAAACGGCGTTCAATAACCAGCAGGCAGCCTCTAGTACACATGACGCCATCGCCTGTACCGGCTGTTTATATCCCAAGTGGGTCAGTATCCAAGGAGATGACACAACCGCTTCTCCGCAGCAAACCAACGTGGGCAGATTCGATGCCTTGACCTACTATGGCCACGCCGAAGGGTTTTATGCGCTGCCGGGAATCACGGCATTTATCGACCAAGGGACGAGCGATGTCGTTCTCACCAGCACAACTGCTGGGTTAGCGCTGAATACCGGAGTTAGGAGCGGGTCATTTGGAGTGATCAATCGAACCTCTCAGACTGCGGCAATTGCAACCTCAACTCTCTGCGCGGCGACGGTAGGAACGGCTTGCGGGCAGGCAGGACAGTACCGCATCAGTTACAACATTTGGGGTTCGGGAACGGCTTGCTCCGCGGTCACAGCGGGTTCGGTAAGCATTCTATTGACGTGGACGGACGAGAATGGAACCGTCCACAGTGCGCGTCCAGTTAACATATGGGACGATAAAACCGGGGGCTCGATTGGGGCGATGAACTTCAATACCAACTTGGCGTTCGAATGGGGAGAAGGCAGCTACATAATCTCTACCAACGGTACAGTCATTCAATACGCGACGGGCTACACGGCTTGCACCACCGGGACGGGCACGTACAACTTGCGGATCACAACGGAGCAGTTGCAATGAGACGGCTCTGGATCATTCTGCTGTTGACCTCGGCGGCGTGCTTCGCTCAGGTCGCAGGCGGCAGTCTTGTTGTCGGCGGAAGCACAAACCGTTTGCGGTATAGAGCGTAGAAACTTCGTAACCGTTTCATCTCCTGGCATGAAAGAAACTGCACTTACGGGTGGATTTGTTGCCCTCGTGGACATATGCACCGAGTAGTTCTCGGCGTGACGGATCCACGAGTAAGCGAGCGGTGATCATGGTGACGTCTTACGCCTGGGTGACGGTAGGGCAGACAAAGCGCGGTTATGGGCCTTGCCTCGACCGCAGCATTGGAGCGGATCAAACACCGGTGACCCAAGTCTCAGGAACCCTACCCTAGTCGGAATTAACGCGGAAACAGCACACTGCCCTCCTGTACAACACAGTCGCAAGCAATCACGCGCGTGGCTCTCTGCCTGCGCGTCAGCCCGACCCACGGACGCCCGGAGTCCGAAACTCAATTGCTCGAGTTGCGGGAATATGCAGCCTTCCGCGGTTGGGCAATCGTGGGGGAATACGTCGACCACGGCAGTTTGGGCCCTAAAGCTTCGCGGCCATCCTTGATCCGACTGATGAGCGATGCCCGCGCAGGAGCGTTCGACGCGGTGCTGGTTTGGAAACTCGACCGCTTTGGGAGATCTCTGCGGCACTTGATCCAGGCGATGACGGAACTAGCTGCATGGGGAATTTCTTTTGCAAGTCTGCAGGACGGCCTTGAGATTCGTGCCGACGACCCGCTCTATTCTCGCATCGTGGGCGCCCTCGCCGAATTTGAAGTATCGCGAACTCAGGAGCGTGTGAAAGTGGGCCTGCGCAAGGCAAAGAGAGAAGGCCGTGTTGGTGGCCGGCGACGTGTTGCTGTCGATAGATCAAGGGTTCTTGCGATGCGCGAATCCGGAGCCTCCTGGCGGGCGATCGCGCAAAGCCTAGGGGTTGGGTTAGGGACGGTCTACAGAATCGCTCAGCCGTGTTCCAAAAACGTCTGCAGGTGAACGCTATGCGGCTGGTCCGAGGCATTCTCAGGCGCGGCGCCGAAAAGCTGATGCGCCCTTTGGACGCTTCGAACGGGAAGCGGCCCTATTTAAGCGCAGATGTCGCTCACACTGGACTCTGCCCTTAACCGCGGGCTCGTCGCAATTCACGCATATAGCGTCTAGCTTCTTTTGAGCGTACGTTCTTTTGTGGTTGCAAGCGGAAGCCACGGAGGTTCTAGCCAAATGCCGCCGACATCGAGTTTTGCCAGCAACCGCCGGTTCGTCACAGTCAGAGCACTTCTTCGTCGAACGCGGCACAACAGCTGCCGCTGGAACTAGGGCCGACTCTCCTCCAAGGCTCAGGGCAACTGCCGGTTGGGCGCCCAACGGGCTAACGAGGGTTATCCCTCGGCCTCGGTTCCAAGCATGCCGCCGAATGCGACCGATGCGCTCGAGTACCTGCAGCAGGCTCTTGACGGTATCTTTGTGCTGATGGACGGCGGCGGATATCTCCAGCATGGTTGGGGCGCAATGCTTCGCTGAAATGTACTCTCGAAGGAAGGCGAAGAGACGATCCGCCCTTTCTTGATTCTTGGCATAGGCTACTTTGCCCCAACGACGCTCATTGAGTTGAAGAGCGATCCTGGTGCGCTCGTCAGCCGTTACTCCCCAGCGACCCCGTGCTGCTTTCCGTTGGAACTCCCGGGCTTGTTCGGGCGTCATCCGTTCGAAGCGAGTTCTCAGTTGATTCGCGTGAATCTGCCGCAGTTGCTCAGGTGTATACTTCGCGGCGCGGCTTTTCCCTCCGATCAACCCGCCGAGCCTGCCCAAAGCTGCCATGTGTTCACGGCTAACGTTTGAACGCTTGGTCATAGCTCTCTCGCATTCGTTTCGGAGATACCGCCCCAACGTAGTGCATCGTGGTGGTCAGCTTTTCGTGGCCGAGGAGTTGGCTCACGGCCGACAAAGGTGCGCCTCCGTCCAGCATGTGTGTGGCGCACGCTCCACGGAGTTTGACTGGGCTAATGTATTTGGGCAAACCTTTGGCGTAAGCGATGGCCTTCACGATCCGGTGAACACTCTTGCCCGTGATACGCTGGCCGTTCCTCAAGTTGACGAATAGGGCGTGGATTTCGACTCCACGCTCTTGCAGGAACGTGGCGCGAGATGGCAGATATTTCGACAGCGCTTCCCTGGCCGAGGGTGTCAGAAAGGCCTTTCGCTCTCGCCTGCCTTTACCTCTGAGGGAAAATTCATCGGCGGCCATGTCTTCGAGATTAAGCGCGACCACTTCGCACACTCGCAAGTTGCAATAGAGCAATTCCACAATGCAGCGGTCGCGCTCGGGCCAACTGGTAGGACAAGGGCCGTCTAGCATGGCCGCCATTTCTTTCGTGGTCGGCACCGTTGGCATGGTTCTGGGGACACGCGACGACTTGATGGTATGGCCGAAGTCGTCGGGATAAATGCCCGCGCGGAATGCCCACCGGATCAGATCGCGAGCGTAGGCCAGGGCGCGGTTGCGCGATCTGGGCGCCAGCCCGGAATCGTAAAGCGCGACCGAAAAACTGTGCGCAGAAAACCGATTCAGGGCTTCGACTGGAGCATCTTTGCCGATGAACTTCATCAATCGATTTATTTCACTGCGATAGGCTCGCCGGCTGTGCTCGCTTCCGCTTGCGATGTCTTTCCACTGAAGATATCGATTCACCATTTCGCCGATCGTGATGCCCGGCGGAATGACCTGTACTTCGCTGGCGTGCGATGGACGGGAGACCCGCAGTCTGCCAGTGGACTGGATGATCATCGCCTGTGTCACTTTGCCCCTTCCTTTCTGGCGCGCGGGTGCGACTGATAGAAGCCTTCCTGCAGCTTGCCAACGGAATGCTGGATGTAGCGCTGTGTGGTCTCTGGATCCTGATGACCTGCCAGTTGCATCAGGTCGAAGATTTCCATGCCATTGTCGGCGCCCTCAGTTAGAGTCGCGCGGCGCCAGCCATGCGGAGAGCACCGTACACCCAGAACCTTCAGCGTCCAGCCATCTGCAATTTTCCAAACGCACTGTCTAGTCAGCGGACGATCCTTCGTCAGGGAAACAAAGATGTAAGGCAGATCACGACCTCGGAGAAAATACGAGCGGGCCGTGTCGACGTAAACTCGCAGCGCAACCATGAACCTCTTGGAAAGTGGGACCCAGTGGTCTTTCCCGTATTTATCGCCGCGCAACTGAAGACGGCCTCTCCGCCAATCCACATTTTCCAGTTCGGCGCGCGTGATCGCATTTGCCCGGATTGCGCTGTCTCTCAATAGCAGCAGCATGGCTCGATCGCGTAGGTCGAATGGGCTTTGTGTGCCAATTGCGAGGATGACCCGCTCTAGGTCTTCAGCCGCATGAACGTTTACCCGTCGCCACGGCTTCGGCACGCGAAGGTTTGCCGTGGGCCGGATGGAAATCAGGCCAACCGCGTACAGCAGGTTATACAGTTGGCGCAGTGAAGCGGCGCGGCGCTGAATGGTTGCCTCTGCGACGTTTTGGGACTGCCACCCAGCAATCACTCGGTACACGTCACCGGATTCAACTTCAAGCAACTCTTTCCCCGCGTCTTTTCGAAAGATCTTTATGTCGGATTGGTAAGACTCGATGGTCTTAGCGTTGCATTCTCTGGCCCGGAGATCCTCTACAAAAGAGTCGAGGCAGGCATCGTCGCGCGTGGTCATTGCGTTCTCCGTTCGAAAGTTCATGGGCGGCCTTTTCCTTCCACTGCCCAAAAACACATCTTTTCGGGCAATCTGAGAAACCTGTTTCCGCTCTCACTAACTCAAGCACTTAGCGCGAGCAATTCCGATGGGTTTTTGGGCAGTTGCTTAAGCATTTCTTCCTTGGAGTGCAAAACCGCCACCACTCTCTGAGCGGTTCCTTTACTCGCGCCGGTTTGATGAGTTATCTGCGCCCAGGACAAGCCCTGCTCGCGAAGCTCCGCAATCTCCTCAACGTTGACAATCACCCGCGGTCGGCCGAGCTTCTTGCCCTTTGCTTTGGCATTCCTCAAGCCCGCCCGGACGCGCTCCTGAATCAACGACCTTTCGAACTCAGCCATGGCGCCGATAATCTGAAACATCAGCCGGCCAGAGGGTGTGCCGAGGTCGAGGTTGTCTCGCAAACTGATGAAGCTCAGTCCTAACGCCTCAAACTCCGCCAAAGCGTTGACCAGATGCCGGAGAGAACGTCCGAAACGGTCTAGTTTCCAAACCAGAACAGCATCGAACCGTCGTCGCTGCGCGTCCGCCATCAGGCGATTAAGGCCCGGACGTGAGTCCTTGGAACCGCTGACAGTGTCGGTGTAGACCTCGGTGATGATCCATTCCCGGGCCGCTGCATATTCTCTCAACTCGCGAAGCTGCACTTCGGCATCCTGACCTTTGTAGTCGTGGTCGAGCGCTGGATGGTCAGAGCACCGCTTGCCGCATTTCTCGCACTTCGAGGTGGACACTCTGGCGTATAAGGCGATTCGCTTTATCGCAAGGGAGTTCATGGGCGGCCTTCGGGTTGGTCGGCGTTGCGCAGCAGATCGTCTACGACCAGGTCGATCTCGGCCTGACTCGGTTCTATCTCCGCCTCACCCTTCTGGGCGATGGTCGACATTGGTTCTGGAATCCAGTCGGGAGTGCCTTCGTCCTCGATTACCACGATTACAAATCGGTCGGAGGACAGTGAATCTAGGGCCGCGTCTACGTCACAGTCGCGCACCTTCGTGGGGATGATCCGCGGGCCGTCGAGAAGACAATCCGCGACCAATTGTTGCAAGGCATCAACTCCGGTATCCCCGTCGATCCCATCTTCATCGTGGGTGTCCCGAATCAAACCCAGCGCAGCACAGAGTTTCCCGCAGTAGAGTTTGCGGTCTGCGGTGATTCGCTGGCTGATCCTGGTGGGCTCTCCGCAGTACGCACAGGCGATTGTGGTTTGAGGGTGCCGAAGGGGTGGTGGTACATTTGGACTAGCCATCTGAGAAACCTCCGGTTTCTTTTGTGGTCAGCCCCGCTTTGAGTGTTGATCGCACTCGGGTGGGGCGCTTCATTTGTGAAGCAGCGCTATTCTCCGATACTAAGGCAGTGCGTGTCAAGTACAAAATAACTGTATGCATAGTATTCATCATATTTTCACCTTGCCCCTATGGTAGAGCATTATGAAAACGAGCGTCCTACGCCAGAGCACAGTGTTTATTGAGCGTCGCTGTCCGCAGGAACATCGACAGGGAGCCTCTTGCGCCCACCTTACCCCTATGGTAATATGTTCGCATGAAGAGTCTGACAAGGGCTCAAAAAGAAGTCGTCGCAACACTCGGCCGCATCGGCGGTCAGACTCGCGCCAAGAATCTAACGCCCGCCCGGCGCCTGGAGATCGCGCGGCAGGCTTCGAGAGCTGCAGCTAAGGCGCGGACGCGCAAGGCACAAGCTGTCGCGAGTTCTTGAGTCCGGCCAAAGAGCGAAGGCGCTGTGTGGCTGGTCAGATCCCCTACAGGGACTCGCGGTAGCAAAAGAAACCCCTGCCAGTGACGGCAGAGGGTGAGTGAAGCAAGGGGAAGTCTACAGCCTCGAGAAGAACTCCTCAGCGTCACGAGCGACGCGGGCGAATGAATCGAGTCCAAGAAAAAAAGGGGCTAGTTCATCTTAGATGCAGATGTCGCCCTCGTTATATTTGGAGTTGGTGCCTGGCCAGGTTTCAACATACCTATCAACATGGCCAGCCGGAGAGTGTTACCCGCAGCGTCCCGGAAGCCCCAAGCGCAGTTCTCGAAAGAAGTATTCTGCCATTCGAAAGTCCCGCCGGAATAGTAAAGACGGCAATTCTTGAGCTTACAGTTGATGAAGATGTGTTCCTCTACGACGAAGGTGGAACTCGTTATCGTGTCTCCTTCGTGGACTGTGATCGGCATGGAGTGCCTCCCTTAGCGCCTAGGCGAGCTTGTTTCTCCTGCGCCATAGCCAACTGCAAATTTGAAATCTGATGATGCACCAGAGGCGCGAGAGGGAAGAGCGGTTGTCGGAATATGCCCCAGCAGGCGGAATGGCCAAGCTTGAGCTTGGATGTTCGGGAATATTCTTGTCGCAATCGCATATATGCTTCATCGGCCCCGAGCATGAGCTCCAGAGACGATCCAAGATTGCCGTCTTAGTGTCTTCAATATCAGGCACGCCTCCGGGCTTGAGAACGATTGTCAAATTAGCATGGGCGATTTCGCCTTCTTCTACACTGTGGACAACCTCGGCGGACAAAACCTCATTCAGTTCTTCAACGGGGGTCGCCAGCTCGCGAATCGTTTTTGCTTTCAATTGGTAAGCACCACAATAGACGCTCCGGTTATTGTCGGTAAGCTTTCCCGCTATCCGCTTTTTCTCGTTCCTACGAAATGCCAAACGGCAGCCATAGTCATGAACCTCTTCTGTGGTGGGAAGGTACATTTCCCAGCTTAACGACGCTAGGAACGACCCGTCGGGCTGGTCATAAAGCATAAAACACTTCGCCCACTCAAAAACTTTTCCCTTGTTCTTGAACGATACCGGATGGACCGATTGACGGAACAAACTATCGCCATCTGAGATGTGGCTGCATCTCATAAAGAACTTTTCCAGCATTATAGTTCTGGCGGATCGGCCACCGCCCCTGTGATCTTGACAGGTTTTTCTGAATAGGCGGCTTTTAGGGTGGAAAAGGCAAGGGATGGGTCAGTTAGTTGATTTGCCGACCAGTGTATTCGACGCTCAATGCGTTCGGGCGAAGAGATTAGCGCGGACATGCGATCCGCACTGACGGTCAGATACAGATTGTCTTCCTCCTTCGACCAATTGAAGACAATTGACTTTGGTCCATGGTTGAAAATGCGCGGTGCCGGAAACGAGTTAACCATAAGTTCTGATGCCACGTAGCAGGCAGCAGCATAAACGGGAGCGTCGATTTTCCATTCGTCTCCGTCTTCAAATTCCGTCATTTCGCCGAGCGCCGTCCCCAACTCCTGATATTCTTCCCTCAATTCTGACTGCGAGATGATTGGAACGCTTGAGAACGTTGTTTTTAGGATCATGCTTTCAGTTCTGGGCGACGCATCGACGAACTCAGGGACGCCGGGAGACACTTGCGTGGTGTGCGCATAGGTCCCAGACGCAGCTAAAACTAGAACATCGGGCGCGTAGCTGTTCGGCAGCTCAGAGCTCGATTCCAAAACGACAACAGCCTGTCGGTAGATATCAGTGAGATAGCTCAGCATTTTCAAACCCTTCAATCTTCAAGCCTATCGCCTGCTGCATTAGCTCTACGTCAGTGAGCGCCTCGCGTAACAGTGCCGACGGTTGTTGCAACAGGGCGTTTGTGGGGACGTTGTTAATATCGAAATGCACGCTGGCCGCGATGAACTGTTCCGTCTGGGACGTCGTCGAAGCAGAAGCCTGAGCGTTGGTAGCCGTCCCACCAATGGGCAACGAAATACTCAGAATTTGGAGCCGATCCACGCTCCACTTCATTAGGGAGTTCATCTTGACGCCTTGAACCTTCCGACTTTGGTACGGTCGGTTGATCTGGAAAATAAAGTCTTCCTCGTCGGTGAGCCTGATGCCGTATGGATCAGGTATGACTGCTGTGAGCATTTTGTTGGCCTCCGCAAAACTAGCCTTCGGAGCTAGAAAAGCAACGCTGAGAGCCGCGCGGAGCACGGGAACTACAAGTATGCCTTGGTCGATAGCGTCCATGATCCTCAATAGCTCACTGTGAAGTAGCCGTGTATCTTCAATCAGAGGATAGGTACCGTGCGGCCCTTGCCGGGGACCAGGCGGTGTTAAAGTAAAGTCGGTCCGCGTGGGGTGGACCAAGCAGCTAGCCGACAAACTGCCGCGCCTCCCCGACGCGACGGTCGGCATAAGCGGGTTCACCGATTTTTGAAAATTGTCTGGATCTTGGCCCCAGATTTGCTTATATATCTCAAGCGCCGCAGGCTGATGAGGAGAGGATGAGAACTGGGCCGGGGGGAACAAGGTAATGCGGCCGCCCGAGGATTTCCATTCGTTCATTGTCGTAACCGGTTGTAGGGTGCTATCCAACGTTTGCAGGGTGGCGACAGCGGTTCGCTCATCTCACCTCGAATGCATTAAACGGCTTCGATGCCTCGGGTCTCCGAACTGATTATATACAGAATTTCTGCCGTCATCCAAACCAAGCAGGGGCGGGCGCAGCTCTTGCGAGTCCGGCAAGGACACTAATTTGTTGCGGACACTCCGAGAGCGGGACGGAATACGCCGTTCCCTGCTGCCGCCCGTTCCCTCCCGGTATGTGGGAGACAGGCGAAGGAGCGAAACCCGAAGCCTGCTGCGGCAAGGGAGTTGCGAGCCAGAACCCCGGAACTCAGTCGGAAACACACCACTCCCGTATTTCCATACGCGAGACTCGCCTTTACCGTGGCGAGGTCAAGGCAATATGCCCGCCGTACCGGCATCCTTAAAGGCAGCACGGGCTTCCCTGTTGTCTCGTTTTATATTCCCTGCCGGGTGGTTTGGCCGTCAACGTGCTGATGACTGCGTTTTGGGGGTAACCCGTTCGTACCCTAGCAATTTTTCCAGTGCGTGGTTGACTTTAGTGAGAAAGCAGTTATGCTTTCTCCCCAACAATCTGGAGCGGCCCAAAAAAGAACGAACCACGGAGGTATGGGCGGGCATCAGAATAGTGCAATAAGTGGACTCATGTTAGGATTTGGTACATAATTCTCGGTCGTTACCTCCGTACCGTCTTGACGGTCGGCGGTAATGTTTCCGGGCTGAACGAGGCAAAATAGAATTGGCAACATGGAGAGTGAATAGCTTGGCTACCCACGTAGTAGCTAACCCCGCCTCGATCATCCACGACGTTTTCAGCGACGTTGCGGAGATTGAACAGGTATTTCTGTCCGAAAACGGCGAGTCTGGGATATCTGCGCTCGTCGTCATTGGCGACAAGAACTATGATGCGTTGCGCCATATTTTCGACCTCGAAACTACTATCATTAAAGCGCTCTCTGGAGTGAAGGTAAATTTCGACGTTGTGATTAGGGATGGCCGCTCTTTGGGCGATGTGGTAAGCCCACGCGGACGGTTGTTGTACCAGAGATAGCCTGCCTTGCCACTCAAGCCAGAGCACATTTCCCAAGCGGAACACAACGAAAAGATCGCCGAAACGTTAAGCAAAACCAAGTTCATCGATTGGGCAGTGACCGTCACGTTTTATGCTGCGCTGCACTACGTTGATGCGGTTCTGGCTGCGTCAGTGATACACCCAGATACACACACGGAACGAAATGAGGCAATTGGGGGCAATGCGACCTTGCTGAAGGTCCGCGCGGAATATAGGACACTGGAAACCCTCAGCAGAAATGCTCGATACCTCTCGATGAAGATCGAGCCCAGAGACTTGCAAGAAGCCCAAAATTGTTTTGCGACCCTCCGAACGCACTTGAGAAGTCGGATGGGACTTAATTAGGGCGCAATACGACTTTGTCCTTCGCGGTCAATTCTGTCTCTGTCGGTGTACAAAATTGATTGGCCGAGCTCTGGATGAAGGGGAACCGAAGGGCCTCGGAAACCAACCGGAAATACCACACAGCTAAACGTTATACGTTGGGAGCGAGCGCCTTTGGGAAGAGATCGGCTGACGGCCGCTTCGGATCGCGTTCAGGAGGAGCAAATCGCAACGCGAGTTGAGGCGTGCTCTGAGCGCTCGTATTCCTATTTCGCACCCGCGGAGGACCGTCCCAGGGCACGTCGATCCCTCGACGTTTCGGCTGCTTCGCGCATCGTTGAAGCGTTTGCATTTCTCTCGGAGTGTAGCGCAATCGTTATATAGATGTCCATGAATATAGAGGTTTATCGATATTTAAGATCGACGCTTTCAACTCGATGAACCGGGTCATCTTTAAGGAAGGCTGGTTAGTGGACCGGAGGTAGCTTCGCGATGCTCGCCTTAATTCCCTTTGCCGTCGCGTCCAGTCTCTTCTGTTTCTTCGTCGTGGATGACATGGCTAGTGCGGGTCTGCACCGACTTGCGCGGCGCACTCCCTTTGAGCGGTAGCGAGCCTTTGGGCATTCTTTTGCAGAATCTCATCGTCTGATGGCGTGGTTGGAGTGCAGGATCCGTTGGGTTCGCAGACCTGAAATTCAGGAGGAAGCGCAGCCACTTTTGCGAGGGCACAGTCGTGGATGTCTCGAGCAATGGCCCTCTGATTAGTCACGTAGGTATAGGTGACGATTCCCGTCACACCGAGAGATGCCACGCCTGTGGCTACTAAGAGCACCTTCCAGCTTCGCGCGAGTAAGAAAGCGGCCGCGCAAAGGGCTGTTGCGGCCAATAAGCGAAGCACGATTGTCGTCGTGTCGTAGGTTCCGATCGTCATGCCGTCTGCGGACCACAGCCACACGGTGTATCTCACACCTAAGTTGGAGTTCGGCAACTGATAGTGGCTAGGAACAGAAACGCAGCAGCACACGACTGCCAAGCAATACGTCACCACAACGATTCGTTGGGCGCGGGTCATGGCCTTATGCCGGGCATCTTAAGCCAGTTCGATGGTTTCTTCCTAAAAAAATGTGCCCTTGACAGAACGAGGGCGGCGACAGTAGTCTCCCTATTAGAAAGTTATCCGGTATGACCGTCAGCATCGGAGACGATAAAATCCCGGTGGCCCAAGTTCACTGACACCCGAATTGACCCCGAAAACAGATTTGTAGTCGCCGCAGGTTAGCGGCAGTTGCACCTACCATCAGCACCCACCCAAACTATTCTCCAAGGCAATTTATTGAAAGCCTGCCAGGACCCCGAGTGGGGGGGCGGTTCATTGTGTCGTCAACTTCATGCCGGGGCAGCACAACTGGCCCGGAAAGGAAAGAAGGGGATGCCTGAAATGACGTGGATTGAGTTGCGGCGCCGGAGCGGACTGAGTCAGTTTTCGTGTGCGCGGGCTGCTGGCATTTCGCGGAACCGACTGTGCTTGGCAGAGACGGGGCAGATCGACCTGACCCCAGCCCAAGAAACCGCAGTCCTGCGGGCGATTAATGATCACCTGGTACGTAAGTCCCAGGAGTTCGGATCGCTAGCTGTTTCAGGCACAAGCACCATCGTCTAGGCGCCGGCGGTAGTAGTGATTTTAGGACGCCTCCGCCTGCGCGACTCTTTGGTGGTTGTAGCGAATGCGTGGCCGACCGCCGCGCGGGATGCGCGACTTGCGGACACAGCGACCAGGGCTCGCTTAATCGAAAAAACTTAAAACGCACCAATGGCGGCTCCGGAGAGAGCCGCCATTGTTTTTGGAGATGGAAATGGAATCGGCGATCGATAAAACAGTATACCCTCCCCCTTCCGATGTCAAATTGACGCGTGGAAGCCGCTCTCGGCGCCATCGCACTCTCTCATCTGGCATCGCAAAAAAGAAAGAGCGGGACGCGATTCTCACGCTTCTTCTTCTTGCCCGCGGCGAGTGGGTTCCGCTTGCAGCGATTTCGGCTTGCGCGCACTTCTGGGGTCCGCGCATTCATGAGTTAAGGCAACTCGGCTTCCGGATCCAGAGCAAAGGCCTAGGTGAACCCGACAGTTGGTTCCGCCTGGAATCGGGTCCGACGTCTGGCAAGAATGAGAGCGGCCACGCGAAACCTAGCGCTGACCTGAACTCCTCAGTTACGACCACAACCACACCTGAGTTCGGGAACCTCACCGCTGATGGGAGGTACCCGGACTAATGGGGCAAGCTCCATGGTTTAAGTTCTGGGCGGCCGACTATCTGAGCTCGCCTTTTGTTCAATCGCTGGAGCCGGAACAGGAATTGTGGTACCTGCGTCTCATCATTGCAAGTGCCATCAACGTGCCACGCGGTTGCCTACCTCTTGCTAATGGCAAGTTGTGGCGGCTCGCCAAAGCTCCAAGCGAAGGGTATTTCGCGGAGCATGCGGGTCCGATTCTCTCTAAGTTCGAACGTGATGATGCTGCGGGAGTGTATCGTGTGTCCAAAGTGGCGACCCAGCAAGTAGTTACGCCGGGGGACTTGTCGCTGAAGCGGTCGGAAGCTGGGAAGCGCGGGGCGGCAAAGCGGTGGCAAACAGCCATACCATCTGATAGCAATTTGCCATCTGAGGCGATGGCAAACACGAGGCAAAAAATAGCAGATTCAGATTCAGATTCAGATTCAGATTCAGAAGGAAAAGTACCTTCATCCGAACGGCAACCCCGTTCGGACGAGATGACGCCATCAGGGCAAAAGAAAACCTCTAAGCCACCGTCCCAGGAGGCTTGCCGACTTGCCGGTCTACTCAAATCGGAGATACTCCGCAACAAAGCAGATTTCCGCATCAGGCAAGCCCAGGAGCGGAGTTGGAGTGTCTCGGCGCAAAGAATGCTGGATATCGACAAACGTGATCCCCAACAGATCGCGGACCTGATCTGTTGGGTTCAGCGGGACGAATTCTGGATGACAAACGTTCTCTCCATGGACACTCTCCGTGAAAAGTTCGATCAGTTGGTCCTAAAGCGAGAGCACCCGTCGAACGGCAACGGTCGCAGCGCGCGAAAGGCTCCGGCGAACAACGTTCTGATGGACAACCCGGCAACCCGCGCGCTGGCGCAGATGGAGAGCGACTAGATGGAGGCCCTCACCCACGTCGACGCCGAAAAGACCCTGCTCGGCTGCATTCTCTTGGATCCAGGATGCCTTTACCGCGTGTTGCCCCTGGTGAAAGCGCAAGACTTCTCGTTGGATTCGCATCGCCGTATTTACCACGCCATTGCGGAACTCGCTGAAGCCGGCAAGCCGGTCGACGCTATGACTGTGACTGACGTTTTGATCGCAAAGGGACTGTTGGACGCCGTCGGCGGTGTGGGATACATCGTAACACTCAGCGACAACGTAACCTCGGAACTGGCGCGCATCGCAAACGTCGAACACTATGCGGAACAGATCCTCGATAAATCGCGGCGGCGCCAAGCACGGGCCGCCGGCGATCGTCTGGTCAAGGCAACAGAAGACCTGTCGATAGCCACGAGTGACTGTATCGAGCGGGTTCAGGAATCTCTCCTCGAGATCGAAGCGGCATCGGGAAGAACGGCAGCCCGGCATGTGAAAGAGTTCATGCCCGAAGTTTTGCGGGAGCTTGAGACGCAGTCTCAAAACCAGGGGTTGGTCGGAATGACCACGGGGATACCCTCCTTGGACCTGACAACCGGGGGGATTCGCCATGGCGAACTGTGGACGATCGGCGCACTGTCGGGCAGAGGCAAAACTGCGCTTGGGATCCAAATCGTGTTAGCGAGTGCTTACGCGGGAACACCAACCTATGTCTTCTCACTCGAAATGCAAGCATTGGAGATCGGCAAGAGATTCTTAGCAGCAAAGTCTTCCCTGCCAGCCATCCAAATACGAAACCCGCAAGCGATTAAGAACGCGCGCTGGCCAGAGCTTCTCCGGGCCGCGGGCGAGATTGCTGACTGTCCGATCTACGTGGATGATCGGCCTTCTCTGAAAGTTCAGGAATTGCTTGCCAGTGCTCGGCTTTACATTCGTCGCCATGGCGTGAAGTTGATTGTCGTTGATTATCTTCGCTTGGTTGAAGGCCGAGGACGCGAACTGCGCGATCAGGTGGGTTACGTGGCCAACGCTTTGAGGCAACTCGCCAAGAGCGAGAGGGTAGGAGTCGTGCTGCTCTCGCAGCTTCGACGTCCCGAGGGCGGAATCAACGCACGACCCTCCATGCTGGATCTTAAAGAAAGTGGAGACATCGAGGCACACAGTCACGTGGTTTTACTGTCGTACTTACCCGTCGGAGACGATGGCCGGCCAAACCCTGAGGACCAGTTCCTCATCATTGGCAAGAATCGGAACGGTGGAATTGGGTCGCTGCCGATTTACTTCGATGAGAAACGGCTGCAATTCTTCGACCGGACAGATTGTGCGAACAATCCCGCAGCCCTGAGCGAGCGCGCATGAGAAAAACTCAGCGGGTAGCCCAAAGGCAAATGCTCACATCCCTGCTGTACGAGTTCGCCCGCAGGACAGCAGTTAGTAACCGCGGCAATCTGGAAAAAGTCCACGACCAACTGCGCCTCATCAACGCACTCGCTCGACAGATCGCCTCAGTAACCCCGCGCACGCAAGTCCGTGAAACCGAGTGATTGTGGAACAGGAATCCATGACGACGTTTTGCATTCTCTGCCGACAGCCGATTCCGGCAGATCGACAGCGTCGGGGAGCGATAACCTGCTCCTCTGAGCATCAGCGGGAATATCGCCGTCTGAGGCGTTCTGAGCGTGCTCTGCGGTTTTGTCGGCTCTGTGGTAGGAAAGCAAAGAAACTGAAGACCAGGGAGCCTGTGCTCATGGAGCACAGCGAGATTTTACATGAGCAGCCATGACTAACCAGACCAGCCAACCCGAATGGCTCGACCTGAAAGCGCTGCAACGATATGCCTGCGTATCAGAGCGGACGCTTCGAGAATGGATTCACCGTCCGATCGACCCCTTGCCGGCCGCTCGGGTCGGAGCGAAGATACTCGTGCGCAGGGGGGCGTTCGATCGCTGGTTGGAAAATCACAGGCTCAAAACGGTTGACGTGGGCTGTATTGTGGATGAACTCGTAGCCGGAGTGACAGGAACGAACTGATGGGCGTAAAGATTCGCAAACGCGGGGGCAAGTGGTACGTGTTCGTGAACTACCACGGACGCCGGAAGGCTAAGTGTGTCGGTTCTAGCCGCGAACTAGCGGAGCAGGTACGGCGGCAGCTCGAGGCCAAACTTGCACTCGGAGATCTCGGCTTCTTATCAGACTCTCCGGAAGAGCCGACCTTTGCAACCTACGCGGAGAAGTGGTTGAAGACGGACGCCCTGCGGTGCAAGCCATCGACCGTGGATTTTTATCGTGACTACCAAACACGTTACGTCATTCCCCGTTTCGGGCAGAAAAAGATCGCCGCCATCACCCGGGATGACGTTAAAGGCTTCATGTCAGACCTCACCGAGAAAGGTTTCGCGAAGAACACGATTCGACTGGCAGTTGCGACTCTTCGCGTCGTCCTGAGCTCTGCCGTTGAGGATGGAAGCTTGACCAGCAATCCGGCCGTGAGGCTAGGACGGTTTCTACAGAGTGATAAGGCGACGCATAAGGCTCAGTCAATGACTCGCGAGGAGGCGCAGATTTTTCTCGAGGCCGCTAAGCAGTTCTACCCTGAATTTCATCCGTTATTTTTGATGGCGCTTCGTGCTGGGCTCCGAAAGGGCGAGTTGCTTGCGGTTAGATGGGGCGACATCCAGTTTGGCACCAGCGACAACGATCCCAACCGCTACATTCTTGTGCAGCACAACTACGTACACGGGAGATTCACGTCGCCCAAGAGCAAGAAATCGCGACGGGTGGACATGTCGCGAGAGTTGCGTCGCGTTTTACTAGAACTGCGGGACAAGCGAATGCTAGAGGCGTTCATGAAGGGCAAGACGAGTATTGCGGAGGATCTCGTATTCCCTTCGAAGGCGGGCACGGTCCTCGACCATAGCAACCTGACCCACTATCAGTTCCTCCCTTGCTTGGAGCATGCGGGTCTGCGTCGATTTCGATTCCATGACCTCCGTCACACCTTCGGCAGTTTGCTCATCCAGGACGGCACATCGCTTGTATACGTGAAAGATCAGATGGGCCACAGCTCGATTCAAATCACCGTTGACACCTACGGGCACCTCATCCCTGGAGCAGACATCAACTGGATCGACGGACTCGATCGCAAAACAACTCCGCAACAAAATGCAACTCCCGCGCAACTTGAGGCTATGAGCGAAACGGAGACTCCGCCGCAAGTGGTTGATTTAAATGGCGACCCCGGAGGGAGTCGAACCCCCAACCCTCAGATCCGAAGTCTGATGCTCTATCCAGTTGAGCTACGGGGCCGTGATCGTACGGTAGAAATGGGTTGCCACGCCGCAAGGAACCATGCCACATCTGGCGCTAGCTGAAGAAACTTCCTAAAAATCTGGGGTGGGAAACGGGAATCGAACCCGCAACCGTCGGAGCCACAGTCCGGTGCTCTACCAGTTGAGCTATTCCCACCACTGAGCTGATTATAGCAATTGCGGTTCGGGGATGTTAGAGATGACCCGTAGCGAGTGGACGGACCGTGTTGAGGAGATCCGAAAGAAATTCGAAGAAAGATCGCGGGGGGGCCGGGATTCGCTTATGGGCGCGCCGGGCTTCGCCCTCGCTTGGACAGCCGAGGCGGCTATCCCTAGGTGCGATTAGCCGCGGCCGACGCCGACATACTCAAATCCCAAGGCCCGCATGCGAGTCGAATCCAGCAGATTCTTGGTGTCGACGATCACAGGCTTTTTCAGAAGATGCTTGATGCGATCGAAATCGAGGGCGCGGAACTCCGGCCAACCGGTGCCGACGACCAGCGCGTCGGAACCTTCCGCAGCGGCATAGGCCGAGTCACAATAACGGACCGATCCGTTGAGCCGTATTTTGGCTTCCGGAATCGCCACCGGATCGTAGGCACGGACGTGCGCACCTTTGGAAACCAAGTTTTCGGCCAGCCGCACCGACGACGATCCCGCCACTGAATTTGTATTCGGCTTAAACGCAAGGCCCAGAATACCGACTTCCTTGTTCTCGACCGAATTCAGCACCAGCGAAATTTTGTCGACCAGCCGGTCGGCGAGATAAGTGTTTACGTCGCGCGCGGCGCTGAGCACTTTCAGCGGCACGCCATGCGACTGCGCCAGTTCCACGAGCGAGTCCATGTCCGATTCGGCGAACACGCCGCCCATACCCGCTCCGGGCTGCAGGCAGCGCGGGGCGATCTTTTTGTCGAGACCCAGAGCCAGAGCCAGGTTCACCGCATCCGCGTCCACGCGTTCGCACAGCGCGGCGACCTCGTTGATGAAGGAAATTTTTGTCGCGACAAATGCAGTCGCAGCTTCACGCACCAACTCCGCCGTCGCCTGGTTGGTCACAATGACCGGTACGCCGCGCATCACCAGCGGATGAAAAATCTGCTTCAGCATGTGGATTGCTTCGAGCGAGGTCGATCCCAGAATAATCCGGTCGGGCCAATTGAAGTCTTCGACGGCGCAGCCATCGGTAAAGAACATCGGCTGCGACACAATGGTGGCCTTCAGGCCCGCGTCCTGGATGCTCTTCTCAAGTTTGGCCGCCGTGCCCACCGGGACCGGCGTAACGATCGTGAGAATCGGAGGCTTCGAGGCCAGCCGCGTAATGCGCATGGCCACCTCGGCCAAGCTCTCCGCTTTGTCTTCGGCCAGGAATATGACTTGCGTTCTCCGCGCAAACGTTTCGATGTCGGTGGAGTAAGACAGCCGGCCGGCCCGCACGTTGCGCCGGATGATTTCCTTCAGATTTTTTTCGAAGAAGGGAACGTTGCCCTGGGCCATCTCAACCATGCGCGACCGATCGGGATGACAGCAGGAAACGGGAGTGCCAAAATCCGCCAGGCAGGCCGAAATCACTGTTCCTAAGTAGCCCGAACCGTAAACACCGATCTGCATTTGTTCTCCCTCTTAAACCGGAAACCCGCGCCACAAGTGGTGTTTGACGGGATTGGCGGATACTTGACCTACTCTTTATCTACAGCCGTATCCCAGTATTTTCAACACACGGGAGGGAGATGTACTTACACCAGACCCGCTCGACGGGAGTAACTGGGCGAGTAACGAGATGACGATTACCGGAGTTTATTGCGTAGAGTTATCGTGAAACCAGGCGTCGACCGAGGGGAACGGGCGCCAGATCAACCCAATGATTATCCACGTCTTCACGCACAAAGGTCAGCCTTTCCAACAGGATGCGCCGGCTATCGGAATAGCGAGCCCAGCGCTCGCGCGCCATCTGAAAGGCCGTTTGTGCGGGCTGCTCGGCGCTCATTTTTACGATTGTGAGATGCGGAATGTAAGGCCACTCTTCCTGGAACGTCAGCGCTTCGGTATTCAGCTTGCAGTGCAGTTCGCTCATGTGGGCGGCCGCGCCCTGCACGCGGATGTAGACCGTGGGGGTTACCGGGATGAACGTCTCGACATCGCCCAAGGTCACCTCGAACGGCTCTTCGTGGCCGCAGATGCGCTCCAGAACCTGCAATGCCGAACTCTCGCTGCCTTGGAGAGGACGCGGCGGCAGGATGCTCAGGTGGGCCGCCAGGTGCGGAAGGTCGGGATGCAGCTCGCGGCGGAGGTTCTCCACGAACCCTCCAGCGGGATTTTTGAGATACGCCACCAGCGCATAACGGGGCTTCTGCATCCTGGTCGAAAATTATACCCCGGCGGCGAGAACGTGACATTCGGTTAATCATGCAAACCGCTCATCTTAGAACCTTCGGGAGCTGTCGGGATGATTCACCTAAGGTCCCAGGCATGGATAGCGAAAGAAGCCCGGAAGTCATCTCATTTATAATGAAAATAGTCGGGGCGTAGCGCAGCCTGGTAGCGCACCTGCCTTGGGCGCAGGGGGTCGTAGGTTCAAATCCTATCGCCCCGACCAATACAATCATTCCGCACTAGCAATTCTAGAAGCACCTGGCCGGGCCGCTGTTCCCAAGAAAACGCCGGCCGGTGCAACAGGCGCACCCTGGACGTGGAGCGATTTTTGTGGCTCCAGCCCCCAAAAGGTCTAGAATTGCCATAACGGTCCTGTTGCACAAGTAAGGCAAAAGTGATCAATTTTGTACAGTACCGTACCAAGACTTCTAGTAGTCTTATTCAGTAGTCCAAGTCTCGCCGAACCCATTGCATGGGGGAGCTTTCAGCGACTCGCGAGTCAAAAATGGCAATTGCGGCTAAGAAGAATCGTGAGTTCGATCCCAGCACTTTCCTCGCAACGATTGGAGAGGGCAGGAAGAGCCTGACCATTCCCCGGAAGCAAGGCATCTTCACCCAAGGAGATGCAGCGGACGCGGTCTTCTTCATCCAGAAGGGTAAAGTCAGGTTGTCGGTCGTGTCCAAGACGGGCAAGGAAGCGACGATCGGTATCTTGGGCGACGGGAATTTTTTTGGGGAAGGCTCATTGGCTGGGCAGTCGCTCCGCATGGGATCGGCCGTGTCGATGACGGATTGCAGCCTTCTGCGCATCGATAAGAAAGCGATGATGGACGCGCTTCATCGGGAACACACGTTTTCCGATATGTTCGTGGCGTATTTGCTGGCGCGCAATATTCGCTATGAAGAGGATTTGGTCGACCAGTTGTTTAATTCCAGCGAAAAGAGATTGGCCCGCGTTCTTCTGATGCTCGCTCATTTTGGCAAGGAAGGGGTGCCTGAGACCGTGGTTCCCAAGATCAGCCAGGAGACCCTCGCGGAAATGGTCGGAACCACTCGTTCGCGAGTCAGCTTTTTCATGAACCGCTTCCGGAAGCTGGGATTCATTCACTATGCCGGCGGGGAAGAAGGCGGACTGCAGGTTCACAGTTCTTTGCTGAATATTGTGCTGCATGATTAAGCTGCTGCACGATTAGCTTTGCCATCCCATCCTCGCCCCGCTCTAGCGCTATCGGTATCCTGCTAGCTCGCCCTGCCGACGCACCGGACGGGCGGCTGTAATCTGGTAGTTCTGATAATCAATAGTGAAGGAAGCGTGGCCTCCCAGCCGGATATCGCTGCTGCTGCGATTGGACAGAGGAAGCCAAAAGCTGCCCACTTTCGCGTAAACCTGTTCGATTCTTGTTTCTTTCGTCCAGAACGAGGGATTTTTCGCGGGGGTGACCTCCATGCGCACCACGGCGAAATCCTCTGCGTCGACCCAAATTCGGCCGCGGTATAAAAGCTTGTCGTCGGTTCGAGGCTCGACCGTAAGAATGTAGGATGGACCAACCGTTGTGCTCTCGTACCCAGCCAGGGTGAAGCGGTAGTTATCCTGATTAAGCGCTACGCGACTCTGATTCTCCTCGCTGAGCCCCTCTTTCTCGGTCTGCAGAACTCGTTTGAATATTCTCTCAATGATCAGCTTGGAACCTTTTTCGGAGCGGATGTTGAAATCCTTCCATCCGGGAGACCGGTACTTTACCTCCACAATCATCTCCGCGCTTCGGAAGCCGGGGAAGCCGTGATATTCCAGCCGGTAGACTCGAGTCCCCTCGTAGGCGCCCAGGGCTCGGGCGCGTTCAAGATTTCTCTCCACCAGCCTGCTTACGATCTCTTCTGCGCTGAGCAGCGGCACAGGGGTTGCCGCTGGCGGATCCAATGGCGCGGCTGCAACTTGCCTCGCTCCCAAGCCGACAAGAAGCGACAGGGCACAACAAATCGCCGGGAAAGATATTTTCATTGGGGGAAGCCTGTTGCTTCAAAATAACGCGAACGATGTTTCAAAAGTGTTCAATTTTGCACAGATTTTGCTTTTCGCTCAACGCGAGAATTTCCCCTTCGTCGGGCCTAACTTTCAGGAATTCTTCCGTCCAACGTCTCACAGTGTTCAATTGTGACCAGAGAAATCTTCAGCGTTCGGGTAACAATACACCATGACTAAGCGACAGTGCCTGGAATGCGGTGGCGATCTGGTGATGGCGTTCCGTCCTAGCGAAAGTGGCCGGATCAGTCCCATTGCGGGAATTATGCCAAGACCAAACGCAAAGTGGCGATGCAGCACCTGCGGGAATTCCTATACGGCAGAACAGCTTCGGGCAGACCATCGGGCCGGTGCCAACGTTGTCGAGCACACCTAGCGACCGCCCAATCCCCTGCGAATGGCTAAGAATATTGAAGGATTCAATCCCGCACGACGCGATCCATTGCCGTTGGACCTTGCCAGTCCGTCGGCGGAAAATGACGAGCAACCGCCGACGCAGTGAGTTTGCCTGGTCGATGGCCGCACGAAATACAGATCGCCCCCACTTCTTGTTTCTCGGTCTCCTTTGATATTTCGTTTTCGCGCACGGCCAACGAACCGGTGACCACCGGTCCCTGACACTTGTCGCAGTGGTAAACCGAGAGGTGAAGGTACTGTTTCTTCATTTGTATCCTTAGGAAGAAGAATCCGCTCTAAAGATCCGCTCTAAGGGAAAGGCTAGAGGCTAAACGCGTTCACCGTCTGGTCACAATTGCTCAGTCGTTGTCGTTTTGCGGTCTTCTTAAATGGTGAGCAATTTTGAACAGACCCGCGACAAACTTCGGCCTATATACGAGAGTATGGCCACCGATGGCACAGTTCTGTGCATACATCGTAATCCCGGGCAATTGAGCTTGCTCAAGGAGAAGGGATACGGCATGGTTACGGCAACCAACGGGGGCGAGGGCCTGCGGCTCTTGATGACACAACCGGTGGATGCCGTGGTTCTCGAATATTACCTGGGTCTGTTGAACGGCGCCATCGTGGCGGACGAAATCAAACAGGTGAGGCCGCACCTTCCTGTCGTGATGGTGGCTGACCCGACGGAATTGCCTGATGAGGCTCTAAAGTCGGTGGATACTCTGGTGGATAAATCCGCCGGACCGCACTTCCTGTGGGCGGCCGTGCATTTCCTGCTCTCCACCAAGGCCCAGCACGACTATCCGCCGGGGGAAGCTCGAACACACACAGGAACGGCGTCGCGGCGATAACCGCACTCGCAAGCAAGCGAGACCATCGAACGATGTTGCGGCCGACCCGAGCAACGAGACAAGCCCATTCTCGGCGGAGCTCTGGAAGGGAATCCTGGATGGGACGGTGCAGTTTTGATCAGATGCCCGTGTTTCGCCGCACGAGGCAGTGTTTTCCAGTGGAGAGCGAAAGCAGCCTCTGCATTGAGGAGGTCGCCATGTCGAAACGCCAAATACTTGTGGTCGATGACGACCATGCCGTCCGCGAGATCATCGCCACGTTGCTCATATCCGAGGGGTACGACGTCGTGGCAGCGGAAGATGGCTTTGCGGCGCTCGCGCAGCTCAAGAAGAAGTTGCCCGACGTAATCGTCTCCGACCTGGAGATGCCGGGTATGTCAGGGTTTGAGTTACTCTCGCTGGTGCGCCGCCATTTCCCGCAGATATTGACCCTGGCCATGAGCGGCGCGTTTCTGGATGACGGCGTGCCCATGGGTGTGATCGCAGACGGCTTCTGCGCCAAAGGTGGATCCCTAAAAAACCTGTTCCGGGCGCTCGAACAGTTGATTGGTTCCGCTCCCGCCCGCGCCGATGCCCGTCGGCGGGAAATCGCTCCAGTCCTGGATTCCGCGCAGTGGGAATGACTCGCACGGGAAGCCCTATGTCTGGGTGACCTGTCGGGAGTGCCTGCGAGTATTCCAGTTGGAGGTAGTCGAGGAAACCACGGGACAGGTGCTTGAAGTTTCCTGCCGCTTCTGTCCGAGCACGAACCAGTACACTATTCAACCATCCGGACAGGACCTGCACGAGGTGTGCGCGTAGTGTTTTAGCCGTTCCGCGACCTTAAGCTGGCTTGAGCGACCTGCCGCACTCCAGGCAACAGGTTTCGTGGCGCGGCGTGATGAGCCCACAAAACGGGCACATTCGCTGCGAGGCGAAGTCGCCATCGTGGGCTTCCATCTTCAGGAACTTCCTCAGCGAAGCGGACAGGAAGGCACGCAGACTGCGCAGGCTGGAAAGAAACGGATGTGGGGCGAAGGACATGGTTGAATTCGCGCTATTATTCTAGCGTAACTATGACA
>Ga0182024_10003195_pt1 | contig 39414 bp, 33 predicted proteins | sample P32metaG_FD_120480 | JGI IMG/M metagenome (GOLD analysis project Ga0182024, IMG submission 120480) | Permafrost microbial communities from Stordalen Mire, Sweden - P3-2 metaG (Illumina Assembly) | ecosystem: Environmental > Terrestrial > Soil > Wetlands > Permafrost | place: Sweden: Stordalen...
CCTCCCATAGCTGGGGTGTCGGCGCCGGGCCTATCCCGACGCCCAGTCCCCGCACATCTATGCGCGGGGTGCCGGCCGATCCTGCCTCACGTCGCGGAGCGCCGACGCTCCATACGGTCTAGCATCGACGTCGATGTGGCGCAGCGGACCTCGGCAGGACTGCTGACGCGGTGGCAAAAGCCGGCAAGGGCGCTCGCGCGCACTCACGCAAGCGGCGTCCCTCGAAGGCGGGCGTCCGCCAGGGTGCGGCGGCACGGCAGGGCTCCTCAGAGCAGCAGCCGCCACGCGCCGAGCGTGCGGGCAGGCGTGGCCGCGTATCGCCCCCGCGACCCGGCAGCGTGCTGACAGACCGGCTCGCGGTCGGCGAGCGCCCCCGCGCGCCCTGGCATCCGCTGCCGCTGTCGGAGCTCTTGATCCTGATCGGCGCGATCGGCACCGTGGTGGGCCTTCTGAGAGGGGAAGCGGGCCTCGCGCTCATGATCGCCGGGCTCGGGGCTGTGCTGATCGGCACCGTGGAGGTCACGCTGCGCGAGCACCTGAGCGGCTATCGCTCGCAGACGCTGATCCTCACGCTGCTTCCGGCGATTGCGCTGTACACGGGGATCGTGCTGATCCTGCGCCCGCCGCCCGCGGCCAACATCGGGCTGCTCCTGATCGACGCCGCCCTCGCCGTGCTGCTCTTCAAACGGCTGCGCGCGCGCTTTCTGCGGGCGCGCAGCGAGCGGACGTTCGCCGCCAAACGTTGAGGCTCACACGGGTTCGGGGTCCCGGCCGACCTCGGAGGCGTCGAGCGACGGCAGCGCGGGCAGCGGATGCTCGCCGGGCTCGCCCAGCTCGCCGCGGGTCTCGCCGCTGAAGCCGAGGCGCTCGAGGCGCTCGATCTCGCGCTCGCCTTCCACCCGCGCCGGGTCGTTGGGCTCGAGGCCGGCGATCAGGTTGGCTATGCGATTGCGAAGCTGAAGCGCGAAGTGGGGGGTGGAGGCGCCCATCAGCCGGCGCACGTCCTCGACGGTCACCTCGTTGCAGGTCTGCTTGCGAAGCAGGCGGCTGGGATCCTCGGCTTGGCTCAAGTTCGCGGGCGTGACGGTCTGGTCATTCGATGGTGGCGGGAGGTTCTTCTTCTGAGGAGAGGTGGCGGGGGGTGATCGCGAGCATGGAGTCGATTTCGGCCTGGGTACGCAGCGAGATCGCCCGTTCGTTGCCGATCAGCCAGCCATGATTGTACGTGCCGTGGACCGGCTGGTACTGGGGCGCACTGCCGTAGGCGGGCTGGATGTCCGACAGGTAGCCGGCCAGCGCCGCCGGTACGCCGACGGAGCCTTCGAGCAGCAGCAGCGGCGCGTAGTCGCCGGTGGCGGACAGCAGGGCGCTTGCGGGCGCGTCGAACGGGCGCCCGGCGTTGGCGAACGCGAGGCCGTGACCGGGTTCTTTGACCCCCCAGCCGAAGGTTCCGTCGGTGAAGCGCGCCACGGCGGTGGCGTTTGCGACCGCACCGGCGGGCGCCGCGGGCGTGGAGCCGTCGGGGATCGGCGTCACGTGGCCGAGGCCGGCGAGGGCGCTGAGCGCGTGCTTGCCCACGTCCGCGGGGTCGATGACGTAGATCGCGGGATGGTGAAGGCCCCTGAGCGCCGCGGCGGTCGCGGCGGGGACGCTGTCGGCGCCGAGCATCAGGATCAGAGCGCCCGACTCCGCCGAGAGGCCGGCCGCGGGCATCTGAAGCGCAAGCGGGGCATCGGCTGAGAGCACGATCACGGGCCCGTGCGAGCTGCCCCGGGCGAGGTCGAGCTCCCGCTGCACCGCCACCGCCACGTCGGCGGGGGCGCCGGCGGCGGACACATCGCGCGTGCGCAGCCCTTCGGGCACGGGAGCCTGGGTGCCGATGCGGATCACCTGCGCGCCGCCGAGGGCCGGCGCGCCGCTTGGGCGCATCGTCCGCAGCGCGTCGAGGCTCGCCCCGGGGAGGGCGTCGCCTTCGCTGTACAGCAGGGGCGCGCTGAGCGGCGCGCTCGCGAGCACGGAGGCGGCCAGTGAGGCCGCCCAGTCGACTTTGTCCACGAGCACCACCGCCTGGGGCCGGGTGGCGGTCGTCAGCCCGGGGTACACCGCGCGGGCCACGGCCGCGGCGTCGCTGACCGGGTCATCCCCGCCCAGCCTGGTCGTGTTGGCCGTCGCCACGCCCACCGCGCTTGCGGCGCCCACAGGGGGAATCGCTCCCTCGGGCCCGCCTTCCGGCTTGCCGGACTTGCCGCAACCCGCGAGCACCATGGCCAACACCAAGAGCAGGAGCCCGGCCGCGAGCAGTCGAGGCAGGGGGACGGCGCGCATCGCCGGGCAGACTAGCGGGCGGGCCAGAGGGTAGGGCGTGGGAGGCGCGCTGCAGCTTCTGCAAGCGTCCTTGCACTCTGCTAGCCTGCCGCGGAATGCCGAGTCCCTGATCAGATGTCAGGGAACGGGGGACCCAGATTGTTGGGGCGAATCCCACGGTAAAGCCGTGTGAAGCGCAGTCTCTTTCAGCGCTAGCCCGTCAGCTAACCCCGCAGGCCGACGAAAGAGGTCGTATTGCAGGTGCGAACCCTCAGGGCGTTTCTGTGCAGCCTGACGTTGTTGGCCATGTCGGCCAGCCCGGCCTTCGCGGTCGCGACGGGCGGTGTGGCGGCGGGCGGCAGCTCCGCCAGCGGCGCTCCGGCCCCGAAACCCGCGGCGAAACCGCTCCATACGGCTCCGATCACGGCTCGCACCCCCAACGTCGCCTACGCCGGCCCGGTCTATGAGAAGAGCGTGACCGGCCAGATGGTCCCCTACACGCCGGCCACGCCGGGCGCTGTCGCGGGCGGCATCACCGGCGGAAGCCCCGTGGGCACGGTCGCCGACACCAAGCCCGAGCTGCTCGTTCCCGGATCCACGGCCCGCTATGTCGGCGGCCTCGCAGCTGCGCCCATGTCGGCGCCCGCGGCGGTGCAGCAGATCATCTGGGCCGGCGATCAGATCATCGGTTTGCCCTACATCTACGGCGGAGGCCACGGATCGTTTGAATCGCCCGGCTACGACTGCTCCGGGACCGTCTCCTTCGCCCTCCACGGCGCAAGCCTTTTGGCCGCGCCCGAGGACTCCTCGGAATTCATGGTCTGGGGCTCCCACGGGGTGGGGCGCTGGGTCACGATCTTCTCCAACGCCGGGCACGCCTACATGACCGTCGCCGGCCTGCGTCTCGACACGAGCGCGGCCGACGACCCGTCGAACCAGCAGGGGCCGCGCTGGCGCCCGCTGCGTCCCGCCAACGCGGGCTTCACGGTTCGTCACCCGCTCGGGCTCTGAGAGGCGGCGGCGTGTCACCCCGGCTGTCCGCCTGACGGCGGCCATGCGGCCTCGCGTCGGCTAGGCTTGAGGCTGCTGGCCGATCTCCGGTCGGTGCCCTGAAGAAAAGCAATAGGAGGATCAGATGGCCGGCCTGACCGGGCGCATGTCAACTGTGGTGAAGGCGAAGGTCTCGAAACTGCTGGATCGGGCCGAAGACCCAGCCGAGACGCTGGACTACAGCTACCAGAAGCAGGTAGAACAGCTTCAGAACGTCAAGAAGGGCATCGCCGACGTGGTGACGGCCAAGAAGCGCCTGCAGATGCAGGAGTCCTCGCTGCAGCAGAGCGTGGTCAAGCTCGACACCCAGGCCCGCCAGGCCGTGTCCGCCGGCCAGGAGGACCTGGCCAGGACGGCGCTGGAACGCAAGAACGTCGCCCAGACCGAGCTTCAGTCGCTCGACGGGCAGGTCACAGAACTCGAAGACCAGCAGCAGAAGCTGACCGACTCAGAGCAGAAACTGCGCGCCAAGATCGAATCGTTCCGCACCAAGAAGGAGGTCATCAAGGCGCAGTACTCGGCCGCCGAGGCGCAGGTGCGGATCTCCGAGGCCGCCACGGGCGTCGGCGAGCAGATGGCCGATGTGGGCCTCGCGATGCAGCGGGCGGTCGACAAGACCGAAAACATGAAAGCCCGCGCCGACGCCGTGTCCGAGCTCGAAGCCGCCGGAACCTTCGACGACATCACCGCCCTGGGGTCGGGCGAAGACGACATCGATCGCCAGCTCAAGCAGCTCTCAAACCAGCCGGCCGTCGACAGCGAGCTGGCCAAGCTGAAGGGCGAAGTCGGCGCGGGAGACGGGGCCGCTGCTCAGATCCCCGCACAGAGTGAGTCGCCGGGCGCCGGGGCTGCGGAGCCCGCGCCCGAGGACGCCCACCAGGCGTCGTCCGGGGACGGTCAGACATGATCGTGCGCATCTCCGGTGAGGACCAGTACGAGGTCCCGGACAGCGATGCCGGACAGTTGAACGAGTTGGAGCAGGGCGTCGCGGCCCGCGTCGAAGGTGGCCGCGAAGATGGCTTCGCCGACGCCTACGCCGCGCTACTCGAGTTCGTCCGCACGCACGGGGAGCGCGTCGATGACGACGACCTGGCGACGTCCGATGTGATCCTGCCTCCTTCTGATCTCACCTTCGAGGAGGCCGGCAGGGAATTCACCGGCGAGGGCCTGATTCCCGACTGAGCCTCAGATCGGAATCCCCCACAGGGGGAACCAGCGCTCGAGTTCGGGCTCCATCGGCAGTTCTGAGGCCATCTGCGCCTTGATCTGAAGCTCGCGCTCGGTTGAGCGCTGCTGGGCGGCGGCTTCGTCGCTCGCGGTGGGGTGGGCGGGGTCGGACTCCGGTACGAACGGGTACCAGAAGCCGCGCTTGTAGTTGTAGATGAAGTAGATGCGGGTCTTCCTGGCATCGACGAAGGCGAACACGGCGCACAGCAGGCGCTCGCCATGGCCGGCCGTCTCGATCGAGCTCGAGACGGCGTTTATGCCGACGGCGAGGTCTTCGACGCTGGGGGCGCCGTCGGGGCTGCGAAGGATCATCCAGCGGTAGCCGTAGCTGTCGTCCTGGCTGGAGACGCTGGTGGCGCTGTCTCCGCCGGTGGCCCTGACGACTTCTTCCATGTCCTTGAGGGTCGCTTCGAACTCGCTCGTGGCGAGCGCCTGAAAGACGATGGCGGCGGTGCCGACGGGAACGATGTCGTGTTCTGCCTGGAGCGTGATGTAGGCGGTCGAGATCGCGAACAGGCGGTCGGGCGCGGGGCCCTTGACGTCGTGGCGGCCGGTGAGGATGTCGCGCAGGCCCACGGTCAGGCGGCGCTCTGCAGCTGAGACTCCAACCGTTCGAGCGCGGCGAGGCGCTTCTCGAGCGGCGGGTGGTCAGCGAAGATGTTCATGAGCGACTTCTTGGTCCTGGCCGGGATAATGAAGAAGGCGCTCATTCCTTCGGCCTTGCGCAAATCCTGGCTGGGCACGCGCTCCATCGTCCCGCTGATCTTCAACAGCGCCGAGGCCAGCGCGCTGGGGCGCCCCGTCAACACCGCCGAGCCACGGTCGGCGGCGAACTCGCGGTAGCGCGACAGCGCTCGCAGCAACAAGAAGGAGATCGCGTACACGAGGACCGAGACGAGCAGGACGAGCACGATCCCCTCCTCCTCTTCGTTGTTGCGCCCGTAGCCGCCGCCGAAGCCACCGCCGAAGAACAGCGCGAACTGGGCGATCAGCGCGGCCAGGGTGGCGAAGAAGCTCGCGAGCGTCATCACCATCACGTCACGGTTGATCACATGGGTGAGCTCGTGCGCCATCACGCCTTCGAGCTCGGCGGGCTCGAGCAGCTGGAGGACCCCGCGGGTCGCGCACACCGTGGTCGACTTCTTGCTGCGGCCCATCGCGAAGGCGTTGGGCATGGGGGTCTCCATCACGCACACCCGCGGCTTGGGCAGGTCGGCCTGCACACACAGCCGATCGATGATCCCGTGCAGCTCGGGCTCCTGGGCCGGCGTGACCTCCTTTACGCCAAGCGTGGCCATCGCGATTTTGTCGGAGGTGAACAGCTGCACGAGCAGCAGCACCAGCGCGATCGCCACGACCGAGATGGCCGCCGCGCCGACGGCGAGCAGCACGCCCACGAAGACCACATAGACCAGCCCGAGCAGGAACATGGTCAGCAGCATGCGGGCCTGCAGGCCGGTGTCCTTCCCGAAGCTCTGGTGTCTGCTCGCCATCCATTTCATTGTCGCAGACGCCGTGGGCCCCACCGCCCCTATACCCTGCAGGACGAGACGCGTTGAAGCCCGAAATCGAAATCCTGGGCATCTCGATCAAGACGTTCGGCGTGTGCTTCGCGCTGGGCTTCCTCGCCTGCGGCGCGGTCGTGGCTCGCAGGCTGCGGGAGCTGGGAAAGCCGGTCGACTGGGCGTATGAGATCACGTTCGCCGCGCTGGTCGGCGGCGTGGTGGGCGCGCGCGCCTACTACCTGATCCAGAACTTCGAACACGTCAAGAACAACCTCGGCTCGAGCATCTTCTCGGGGTCGGGGCTCGTCTGGTACGGAGGCGCGATCGGCGGCGCCATCGGGGTGGTGCTGTGGATGCGCTGGCGAAACGTGCTGGAACTGAGGATGTTCGACATGTGCGCGACGGCGCTCGCTCTCGGCTACGCGATCGGGCGCATCGGCTGCCAGGTCTCGGGCGACGGCGACTACGGGATCCGCTCGAACCTGCCGTGGGCGATGGGCTATCCGCACGGGACCGTCCCCACCCCCGCAGGGGTGAAGGTGCAGCCCACACCGATCTATGAGACGGTCACGATGTGCCTGCTCGCCTACGTGCTGTGGTCGCTTCGCGACCGCGTGCGCCCGGGCGTGATCTTCGCGCTGTACCTGCTGCTGAGCGGCCTGGAGCGCTTCCTGGTCGAGTTCATCCGCCGCAACAACGAGGTGTTCGTCGGGCTGACCGCGCCGCAGCTCGAGAGCGCGGCGCTGATCGCAATCGGGTTGCTGTGGCTTCTCGCGATGGCGCGCCGGGACGGCATGTCCTCGCTGCGCGTGAGCACCGCCTGACCCTCACCGTCCGACGGCCGCTCAAGCGGGCAAGCCATAATCACAGCGATGGCGACCGAGACGAGTCTCTCTGATGTGTTCCCGCTTGGCAGCCGGCTGAACGAGCGCGGTCGCCTGGAGGTGGGCGGCTGCGACACGGTCGAGCTGGCCCGGGAGTTCGGGACGCCGGCCTACGTTGTGGCCGAGGACGACCTGCGCCTGCGGGCCCGCGCGTTCCTTCAGGCGGGCCGCGACTCCGGTCACGAGCACTTCCACGCGGTGTTCGCCTCGAAGGCCTTTCCCTGCACCGCCGTGCTGAGTGTGTTCGCCGAGGAGGGTCTGTGGTGCGACGTCGCATCGGGAGGCGAGCTTCACCTGGCTCTCGCGGCGGGCTTTCGCCCGGAGCGGATCGTGCTGCACGGCAACGCCAAGTCCATGACCGAGCTGGGGATGGCGCTCGACGTCGGGGTGAAGCTGATCGTGATCGACAACTTCGACGAGATCGATCGGCTCGAGGGGCTGCTCGCCGAGCGCAACGGCGCCGCTCAGCGGGTGCTCATTCGCGTCACCCCGGACGTGCAGGGAGAGACCAACGAGAAGATCTCAACCGGCCAGGCCGACTCGAAGTTCGGCTTCTCGATGGATGATGCCCGGGAGGCGATCGCGCGCGTAGGAATGATCGAAGGGCTGAAGCTCGAGGGGGTGCACGCGCACATCGGCTCGCAGCTGCTCGACCTGCAGCCGTTTCGCCGCGCGGCGGCGGAGCTGGCGAAGCTCGGCGACTTCCCGGTGTGGGATCTCGGCGGCGGCCTCGGGGTTCGCTACACCGAGGATCAGCCCGCCCCCCCGTCGATCGAGGAGTACGTCTCGGAGATCGTGGAGGTGGCGGCCGCACACGGCCTGGCCCGAGAGGGGCGCCTGCTGATCGAGCCGGGCCGCGCGCTCAGCGCCAACGCCTGCGTGACGCTGTACACGGTCGAGAGCGTCAAGGACAACGTCTCGCGGTGGGTGGCCGTCGACGGGGGGATGTCCGACAACCTCAGGCCGATGCTCTACGGGGCGGGCTATGAGGCGCACGTGGCCGACCGGTTTGGCGGTGAGACGAAGTGCGTGCTCGCGGGCAAGCACTGCGAGTCCGGCGACGTGATCGTGCGCGACGCGCTGCTCGCAGACCCGAAGTCGGGCGACGTCGTCGTGACGCCCGCGACGGGCGCATACGGTTACGCGATGGCCAGCAACTACAACGGCGTCCCCCGCCCACCGGTGATCTTCTGCTCCGAGGGCGACGCCCGCGTGGTTCTCCGGCGCGAGAGCTTCGACGATCTGACCGCCCGCGACGTCCCCGCCGAGGAGCTCGCCCCCGATGCCGGCTGAGGGCTCCGCCCCGGACTTCAAGGTCGGCGTGCTCGGGCACGGCACGGTCGGCGCGGCCTTCTCCGACCTGCTCGAGGAAAGGGCCGGGGAGATCGCGCGCTTCAACGGCCGCAGGCCGGTGATCAGCGGCGTGCTGACCCGGTCGCGCGGGAACTTCGAGGAGATCCTCGCCGACGCCGACCTGCTGGTCGAGCTGATGGGCGGGATCGAGCCCGCCCGCGAACATCTGCTGAGTGCGATGCGCGCCGGCAAGGACGTGGTCAGCGCCAACAAGCAGCTGCTCTCCCAGCACGGTGAGGAGCTGTTCGAGACGGCGCGGGAGCACGGCGTGAGGCTGCGCTTCGAGGCCGCCGTGGGCGGGGCGGTGCCGGTCGTGCGGGTGCTCGAGGAATCGCTGTCGGCCACGCCGATCGAGCGCATCCACGGGATCGTCAACGGCACCACCAACTTCATCCTCACCGAGATGACCCGCGGCTCGAGCTACGCCGAGGGGCTCGCCGAGGCACAGCGCTGCGGCTACGCCGAGGCGGACCCGAGCGACGACGTGAGCGGTCGCGACGCGGCGGCCAAGATGGCGATCCTCGCGCGGCTGGCGTTCGGCACCCCCGTGCATCTGGATGACGTGCGCTACGAGGGGATCGACCATCTGCACGGCGACGACCTGCAGTACGCGCGCGAGCTCGGCCTGGGCCTGAAGCTGGTGGGCACGGCCGAGCGCCGCGACGGCGGCCTGTCCGTGCACGTGCATCCGACGTTCCTGTACTCCGGACACCCCCTGTCCTCGGTGTCGGGCTCGTTCAACGCCGTCACCGTCGAGTCTCAGACGTTCACCGAGATCACGATGTCGGGACCCGGCGCAGGCGGCCTTCAGACCGCGAGCGCGGTGCTGGGCGACGTCGTCAGCGTGATGACCGGCGGCGCGCGGCCGCCCGCCCCGCCGCTGCCGCTGCGCCTGATCGAGGACGTCGAGAGCGCCTACTACCTGCACCTCGACGTGGTCGATCGTCCCGGCGTTCTGGCTAGCGTCATGCAGGTGCTCGGCGAGCAGGCGGTGTCCATCAGATCGGTCGTCCAGCGGGGTTTGGGGGAGAATGCCCGGCTGGTCATGGTCACCCATCCGGTGCTCGATTCGAGCCTGCGCGTGGCGGTGGAGGAGATCGGCGAGTTCGACTTCGTGCGCTCCACTCCGCGCACGATCAGGGTGATCGAAGAGGAGTACGCGTGAGCCATCCGATCGACATCGAGGAGCGCCTAGGGGCGACGCCGCCCGTGCCGCTGCCGCTTGTCGAAGGGGCGGCCTTCATGGGCACGCATGTGCCGCTGATCGAGCGCTATCACGAGCGCCTGCCGTTCGAGGTCGGCGACAAACTGGTGAGCCTGCAGGAGGGCTCGACGCCGCTGTTGCGCGCGCCCGTGATCTCGGCGATGGTCGGCGCGACGGTGCGCCTGAAGCTCGAGGGGGCGAACCCCACCGGCTCCTTCAAGGACCGTGGCATGACCTGCGCGGTCTCGGCCGCCGCACGCGATGGTGCGAAGGCTGTGATCTGCGCCTCGACGGGCAACACGGCGGCGAGCGCGGCGGCGTACGCGGCGCGCGCGGGCATCACCTGCGCGGTGATCGTGCCGGACGGCAAGATCGCGCAGGGCAAGATGGCGCAGACGCTCGTGCACGGGGCGCGGGTGATCTCGCTGGCCGGCAACTTCGACCAGGCGCTGACGCTTGTCCGCGAGCTGACCGCGACGCACCCGATCGTGCTCGTCAACTCGGTCAACGAATTCCGCATCGAAGGCCAGAAGACGGCGGCCTTCGAGATCCACGAGGCGCTCGAAGGCGGCTGTGAAGCGCTCTACATCCCGGTGGGCAACGCCGGCAACATCACCTCCTACTGGCGCGGCTTTCGCGAGCTGGGGGCGTCGCCGAGGATGCTCGGCTTCCAGGCCGAGGGCGCGGCGCCGCTGGTGGAGGGGAAAGTGATCGAGCACCCGGAAACCGTCGCCAGCGCGATCCGGATCGGCAACCCGGTGCGCTGGGAGGACGCGATGGCGGCCGCGACCGACTCGCGCGGCGCGATCCGCGTTGTTAGCGACAAGGAGATCCTGACCGCCTACAAGCTGCTCGCCTCGCGCGAAGGGATGTTCTGCGAGCCCGCCTCGGCGGCATCGGTGGCGGGGCTGCTCAAGTACGGCGCCGACGGCGCGGAGCAGATCGTCTGCGTGCTCACGGGTCGCGGCCTCAAGGACCCGGAGACGGCCCTCGCCAACAACGACGGCAAAGTGATCCAGTGTGTCGCCGAGATCGCGGCGATCGAAGAAGCGGTGCTGGGTGATCCGTAGGCGGGTCGTGCGCGTGCCCGCCTCCTCCGCGAACCTCGGCCCCGGGTTCGACTGCATGGCCGCCGCGCTGGCGCTGCATCTGGAGCTCGAGGTCGAGGAGACCGGCGAGTTCGTCGTGGAGTGCGAGCTGCCGGTGGCCAAGGGACGGGAAAACCTCTGCGTGCAGGCCTTCGAGCGGCTGCATCCGGCCGATGAGTTCGCCTTCAGGATTCGCTCGCAGATCCCGCTCGCGGGCGGGCTGGGGTCGAGCGCGGCCGCGATCATCGCGGGGCTGATGGCCGCCGACCACCTGTTCGAGCTGGACGCCGATCTGCTGTCGCTGGCCGGCGAGCTCGAGGGGCATTCCGACAACGTCGCGGCCGCGCTGCTGGGCGGCTTCATCATCTGCGCCGACGGCCGCGCGACCCGGTTCGACCCCCCGACGGGACTCGAGGCGCTCGCCGTGGTACCGCAGCGGGCGGTGCGCACGCGCGCCGCACGGGAAGCGCTGCCCCCGGAGGTCCCGCTCGGCGATGCCGTGTTCAACGTTGCCCACGGGGCGCTCCTGACGCTGGGGCTGGCCAGGGGCGACTGGGACCTCGTCGCGCGCGGGCTTCACGATCGCCTGCACGAGCAGCACCGGGCGCACCTGTTTCCGCGCTCGTTCGAGCTGGCCTCACGCGCACGCGAGATGGGAGCGCTCGGGGCGACGATCTCAGGGGCGGGACCGACTGTGCTGGTGTGGTGCTTCTATGAGCAGACGGGCGTCGTCGCGCAGGCGCTCACAGGAGAGATCGAGGGCTGGGCGAGTTTGCTGCGAGCCCCGTTCGAGTCACAGGGCGCTTACGTGGGGGAGCTCTGAGCGAGCGGCGAGATCCGCTTGCGCGTGGCGTCGAACCCGTCCAGGCGCCCGAGCACTTCGCTTGCCAGGGCGACGTAGTCGGTGCCCAGATCGGGGCGGTGGTCGAGAATCGAGGTGGCCCGCTCGGCTGACTCGGCGTAGGCGATCGAGGCGCGCACCACCGTGTCGAACACCACCTTCTCGCCGAAGCGCTCCTTCAGCGAGGCCAGCGCCTCGCGCGAGTGGACGGTGCGCATGTCCGCCAAGTTGAGCAGCACGCCCAGCAGCGACAGGTCCGGGTTCAGGCTGTCGCGCGCGAGCTCGACCACCTCCATCGCCTGCTCGACGCCCTGCAGCGCGAAGTACTGCGCCTCGGCGGTGATCAGCGCGTAGTCGGCGGCCACCAGGGCGTTGACGGTCAGCAGGCCGAGCGAGGGAGGGCAGTCGATCAGGACCAGCTCGTAGTCGTCTGGCAGCTTCGCCAGTGCCCGCTTGAGCGTCAGCTCGCGACCGATCTTGCCGCCCAGCATCAGCTCCGCCTCGGCCAGCGTCAGGTTGGCGGGGATCATGTCGGCCTGGATCGCCTTGGCGGCGGTTGAGCGTCCTGACAGCACGTCGGCCGTCGTGGGCTTGGCATCGGTGGGAAGGTCGAAGTAGTCGGACAGGTTGCCCTGGGGGTCGAGGTCGACCGCCAGCGTGCGCACGCCGCCGCGGCGGAAGACGTCGGTGAGGGTGCGAACCGCGGTGGTCTTGCCGGTACCCCCCTTCTGTGAGAGCACGGCGATCGTGTGCGCCATGAGCGCGATACTACGTGGCGCGCCCACCCGGGCGCTGCGAGGCGTTCAGCCCGGGTCGCTCAGCGAGGTCTGCCCGGGGATCTCCGAGCTCGCCTGCGAGGTGGTCGTCACCTCCATAAAGCTCAGCCGGTAGCGGCCCACGATGATCTCGTCGCCGTCGTTGAGCACCTTTCCCTCGACTCGGGCGCCGTTCACGAACACGCCGTTCAGGCTGCGGTCGTCGAGCACGCGCACGCCATCGGGCTGGCGCACGATCAGGGCGTGGCGGCGCGAGACGGTGGGGTCGTCGAAGCGTACGTCGGCGGCGAGGCTCCGCCCGATCCGGGTCCACTCGCGCGTGAGCGCCACGGTGCGCAGCTCACCGCCCTCGGAGTAGCAGAGATACTCGCCCGGCTGCTGGATCCCCGCCCGGACCGCGTCGAGCTGCGCCTGCTGGTCGGGGGGAGCGGGCTCAGACAGCGTCCCCTCGCGCCCGGTCTGCGCGCGCCCGTCGCTGAGGCGCTCGGTGCTGAACAGCGATGCGCGCACGAAGTCCTCGCCGGCGCAGCCCGGACAGGCCGTCAGCGTGTCGGAGCCCTCGAGCGTTAATACGTAGCCGCAGCGCCTGCAGCGGAAGGACCCCGCGCCCACGAATGTGCCCGAAGCAAGTGTCTCCATGTTGTGCCCCTCCCCTTTCTTCTCGGTGCGGCCCAGGGACGGCCCGGCGCTGAGGGAGCTCGTGGCGATCATTATAAGACTGCCGGTCAAAGCGTGGACGGAAGTTCTAATGAGCGAAATCTCACTGAGCCGGCAAACTTCTGCAGGAGCTCGGGGCGGGGCGGCGAAATCCTTGCTGAACATGGCCACGCCGGGCACAAATGTCGAGCAGCTCCAGCGCCTTTTGATGCGCCACGGCGCCGGCACCCTGGAGGCCGACCGCCACCGCTGCGCCGACTGCGGGCGCTCGCCGCTGATCGGCGAGGTGGTCCACCTGTATGAGGGGCGCGAAGGCGGCGTGGTCTGCGAGCTGTGCCGTCAGCTCCGCCCCGAGGCGCCGGTGGCGACGGCCAGCGTGCGCCACTCGGTGCACGGCCACGCCGTGCGCCTCACCGCTCGCGCCGCATAGCTCACACTAGACTCACGGGCGCCGTGGATCCCGTGACCGTCTCGATCGTCGTCTCCGCTCCGCGCGAGCAGGTGTTCGACTATCTGCAGGACATAGCCAACCACCCCGAGTTCACCGACCACTACCTGGTCGACTGGCATCTCACCCGGATCGATTCGGTGGGGCGCGGAGCCGGCGCGCGGTTCCGCGTGAAGGCGCCCGGCAACCGTTTCAGCTGGGGCGATGTCACGTTCGCCGAGGTCGAGCGCCCGCACCGGATCGTGGAGGTCGGCCGCGGCGGCAAGAACAACCGCGTTCGCACGCTCGGCGTCTACGATCTGTCGACCGCGTCGGCCGGGAGCACGCGCGTGCAGTTCACGCTCCAGACCACTCCGGCGACGCTGGCCGACCGCCTGATGGAGGGGCTCGGGGCACGCGGCTGGCTCAAACGCAAGAACGAGCGGGCGATGCGCCGGCTGCGCGCGAATCTCGAGCGGGGTGAGAGCCGCGGACGGCGCGTGACCGTCGCCGGCGGATAGACTGCCGCGTCGCATGTCCAGTCCTCTGCGCAAGCTCCCGCTCGCCGCGATGGCCCTGCTTGCCGCCCTCGCGCTCGGCGCGTGCGGGGATTCCCACACCAGGGTGACCACGGGCACCTACGCCGGAGAGTCCGGGGCCCAGGCCCCGTATCTGGATGTCGGGCCGCTGACCTATGAGGTTCAGCTCTCCCGCGAGCTCAGCACCTTCGACGTCGAAGACTCCGCCTATCTGCAGGGGCTCACGCCGGCGCAGCGCAAGCTGGAACCGGGACAGGAGTGGTTCGGGGTGTTCATGCAGGTCTACAACAACAGCTCGGCGCCGCATGTGGCCTCTGACAACCTCACGATCAGCGACACTCAGAACAACGTCTATACGCCCATCGTGCCCGCGCCGACGAACGCATTCGCCTATCGCGCGGGGACCATCGTCCCGGCCAATGGCCGCCTGCCCGAACTCAGCACGGTCGCGGCGAACGGGCCCACCCAGGGGGTGGTGCTGCTGTACAAGATCCAGATCGTCTCGCTGGATAACCGGCCGCTCGAGCTGAAGATCGTGGATCCCTTCAATGCCGCCGAGACCGCCTCGGCCGAGCTCGACGTCTAGCTGACTCAGAGCTCGACGCCCTAGTGGCCGCTGTGCAGGCCGGCCTCCAGCACTTCGCGGGCGACGGGGGCCGCGGTGGCTCCGCCGGCGCCGTCTTTTACGAGCAGCACGGCGACGACGATGCGCGGGTGAAGCGCCGGCGCGAACGATGCGAACCAGGCGTCGGTATTGCTCGGTTCGTTCGCCGCCTGGCAGCCGCCCGCGCCGGATTCGCCTGAACCCGATTCACCGCTCGAGCCCGTCGCCGATGGGGTGCAGGCCGTCTTCAGTTCCGCGGTGCCGGTCTTGCCGGCGACCGTCACTCCGGGAATGGCCGCGGAGGTGCCGGTTCCGAACCGCACCACTCCGATCATCAGATGTCGCACGGTGCGCGCCACGGCGGCGCTGATCTCCGCCGGGTTGGCCGCCGCGGGCGCGTCGGGGTTGAAGGTGGGCGTGGGCCGGTGCCCGGCCTCGGCGATGGTCGCGGCGACGGTGGCCATCTCAAGGGCGCTCGCGTCGACCTGACCCTGGCCGATCGCCGTCGATCCGACGTCGAGTTCGCCCTGTATCTGGGATGCCGCCGGCAGCGTGCTCTCCACGGCGCCCGCGACGCCCGGGGGCTGGTTGAAGCCGAAGCGTTCCGCCGTGGCCACGAGGCGCCCCGCCCCGAGCTTCACGCCGAGGGGGGCGAATACCGAGTTGCAGGACACCGCGAAGGCCAGTTCGAGCGTGCCGCCGCATTCCTCGCCGTTGGCGTTGTTCAGCTTGACGCCGTCGAGCGTCGCATATGTCGCGTACGGGAAGACCGTGTGCGGGTTGGCGAGGTGGGCGCCGAGCACGCCGGTGACGGTGACCATCTTGAAGGTCGACCCCGGCGGCTGGAGGCTGTCCAGGCCGATGCCCGCCACCGCCAGGATCTGGCCGTTCGACGGTTGCATCGCGACGATGCCGCCCAGCTGTCCGCCGAGGGCCGTGACTGCTGCCCGCTGCACCGCGGGGGAGATCGTGCTGCGAACCGCCCGCGCCTGGCGGGGGGCGACCGACGCGAGCACCCGCCGGCCCGCCAGGAGCTCGCCCCCTGGCGTCCCCCGGAGACGGTCGTCGAGCGCCCGCTCGAGGCCGCTCACGCCGACGATCGCCGTCGGCGGCACCCCTTCGGCTTCCAGTTCTCCCCGCCGCGCGGCGGGCATCGGCCCGACTGTCCCGAGCACCGCGGTCGCCAGTTCCCCGAGCGGCGAGGTCCGATCGAGCCCCGAGGGCTGGCTGTCGCCGGGGCCCGCTTCGGGGCTTTCGGCCAGCACGCTGCCGTCGCGGGCAAGCAGCGACGCACGTCGCGGAAGCGTCGTGTGGCGGCTCAGCTGCTCGCCCGGGCGCAGTCCCGGGAAGGCCAGCGAGCTCGACCAGGCGATGCGGGTGCCTTCGCCGCCAGCGGAGACCGTCCTCAGGGTGAAGGGGAGCTCGAGCGTGCCGAACAGGCGGGTGTGGATGCGAACGGGAACGACGAGGAGTCCACCGGGGGCGTCGCGGCCCTGGCCGGCGACCCGAAGGCTCGTGGCGGTGGCCGTGCGGAGAGCCCTGCGGTAGGCCTCCGAGAAGGCGCCCAGCGAGGTCGCCTGCTGGGAGGAGGCGTCGATATCGGAGTACATCCGCGCGTAGTCGCCCCTGGTCCAGGACAGCACATAGCTCTGGGCGAGCGCGCGCGCCGAGGAGGAGGTGTGGTCGGCGCCGACGATCGCGCCGATGGCAAACGCCACGCATGCCATCGCGATCACGGGGCGCGCGCGACGCAGCCGTTGGCTGTGATCTTCGGTCGGAGAGCGGTAGAACATGACGGGTGACGGTGCTCGACTGGCTCATTGTCGCGTTCGCGGTAGTCCTTGCGTGTTTTGGCTTCTGGCAAGGCTTCATCGTGGGCGTTCTCTCCTTCACCGGATTTGCGCTCGGGGCGTTCCTCGGCACCCGCCTGGGGCCGCTGCTGCTCGCGCGGGGATCATCCTCGCCGTACGCTCCCGCGTTCGGGCTGATCGGCGCCTTGCTGGCGGGCGCGATCTTCGCCAGCGGGCTGGAGGGTGTCGGGTTCAGGCTGCGCCGCACCCTGATCATCCCGGGCTTCGGCCTGCTCGACGGCCTGCTCGGCGCCGCGCTGGGGGCGGCTCTCGGCCTGGCCATAGTGTGGATCCTCGCCGCGGTGGCGGCCCAGACGCCGGGTCAGAACGCGCTGCGCGCGGATATCCAGCGCTCGGCGATCCTGCGCGAGCTGAACCAGGCGCTGCCGCCGTCGGGGCCGATCTTGAACGCGCTCGCGCGGCTGGACCCCCTGCCCTCGATCACCGGCCCCTCGCCCGACGTTGCCGCACCCCTGCCTGCGATCGCCCACGACCCGGGGGTGAGTGCCGCGGGGCGCAGCGTCGTGCGCGTGCTCGGCACCGCCTGCGGGCTGGCGATCGAGGGCTCCGGGTGGGTGGCGGAGCCGGGGGTGGTGGTCACCAACGCCCACGTGGTGGCGGGCGAGGGGGACACCACCGTGGAGGTCGATGGGCATTCCCCCGGCCTGAGCGCGCAGGCGATCGCCTTTGATCCGCGCAACGACATCGCGCTGCTGCGCGTCGAAGGCCTCGACCTGCCCGCCCTGCCCCTGGTCGCAGACCCCGCCTCGGGACGTCCGGGGGCGATCTTGGGCTACCCCGAGAACGGCCCCTTCGATGTGGAGCCTGGGCGGATCGGGCGCACGCAGACCGTGATCACGCAGGACGCCTACGGGCGCGGCCCGGTGTCGCGCCTGTTGACCCCGCTGCGCGGGCTGGTTCGCCCCGGGAACTCCGGCGGGCCGGTCGTGGACGCCGGCGGGGGCGTGCTTGCAACCGTGTTCGCGAGCACCGTCGGGGGCTCCTCGCCGGGCGGCTACGGGGTCGCGAACGCGACGGTCGCGACCGAGCTCGCGGACGCAAACGCCGCTTCTGGGCGCGGCGGCCAGGTCAGCACGGGGCCGTGTGCGGCCGGGTGACACCCGCTACGCTGACCGCGATGACCAAGACGCTGGTGATAGCCGAGAAGCCCTCGGTGGGGCAGGACCTGGCGCGTGTGCTGACGGGACCGTTCAAGAAAGGGGAGGGGTTCCTGGAGGGTCCCGAGGAGGTGATCACCTGGGCGGTGGGTCACCTCGTGCAGCTGGCCGAGCCGGACGCCTATGACCCGAAGTACAAGAGCTGGCGGATGCCCGATCTGCCGATAGTGCCGGACCATTTCAAGCTGATCGTGCGCGACGAGCGCTCGCGCAAGCAGATGTCGGTGGTCACCAAACAGATCGGTCGCGACGACGTGGGGGACGTGGTCAACGCCTGCGACGCCGGCCGCGAGGGCGAGCTGATCTTCGCCTACCTGTATGAGAAGGCGAAGGGCAAGAAGCCCGTGAAACGGCTGTGGCTGAACTCGATGACCAGCGCGGCGATGAAGCAGGCCTTCGCGGGGCTGCGCCCGGCGGAGGAGTTCGCGCTGCTCGAGGACGCGGCCAGGTCGCGCTCGGAGGCCGACTGGATAGTGGGGATGAACGCCACCCGGGCGGCGACCATCCGGCTGCGCAGCTCCTTCGACGGCGCGGTTTCGCTCGGGCGCGTGCAGACGCCGACGCTCGCGATCATCGCCCGCCGCGAGGAGGAGATCAGGGCCTTCAAGCCCGAGCCCTACTGGCTCGTGGACGCCACCTTCGCGGCGCTGGCGCTCGAGGGCTCGCCGGCGGCCGGCGAGCGCACCTACATCGGGCATTTCCACGCTCCCCCCGGCAGCCCGGGCAACACCAAGGGCCCGCGCATCGCAACCGAGCCCGAGGCGGCGGCGATCGTCGAGGCGTGCCGCGGTGAGCCGGGCACGATCACCAAGCTCGAGAAGAAGGAGCAGCGCGAGAAAGCGCCGATGCTCTACGACCTGACGACGCTGCAGCGGGAGGCCAACAACCGCTACGGCTTCTCGGCCAAGCGCACGCTCGCCGCGGCGCAGAGGCTGTATGAGGAGCACAAGGCGCTCACCTATCCGCGCACGAACTCGCGCTATCTGACGAGCGACATGGTCGAGGAGATAAAGCCGATCGCCGAGCTGGTGGGCGCAGATCCCGACTACAGGAAGGGCGCCGAATATGTCACCGGCCTCGACGTGCTGCCGCTCGGACGGGTGGTGAACGACGAGAAGGTCACCGACCACCACGCGATCATCCCCACCCGCGCAGAGCACCGGCTCGAGAAGATGGGCTCTGATGACAGGCGCATCTACGACATGGCCGTGCGGCGCTTTCTGGCGGTGTTCCATCCCGAGGCCGTGTTCGAGAACACGCGCGTGGAGACCACCGTGCAAGCCGCCGGGGACTCGTTCGTGTTCCGCACCCGCGGCAAGCTCCTGTTGGTGCCCGGCTGGCGCGGGGTCTACGACGAGGTGGCCAGCGACACCAAACCCGCGGGCGAGGACGACGACGACGCCGACCAGCAGCTGCCGCGCCTCGAGAAGGACGAGCAGGTCAAGACGCGCGAGATCGAGAGCACGCGCAAGGAGACCAAACCGCCCCGCCGCTACAGCGACGCCTCGCTGCTCGGAGCGATGGAGACGGCCGGCAAGCTCGTCGACGACGAAGAGCTGCGCGAGGCGATGAAGGACTCCGGCATCGGCACGCCGGCGACCCGCGCGGCGATCATCGAGCGCCTGATTGCGGTGGGCTACGTGGAGCGCGACGGGCGGGCGCTGGTGGCGAGCGAGAAGGGCCTGAACGTCATCAGGCTGCTGAACGAGCACGCGCTCACATCTCCGGAACTGACCGGCAGCTGGGAGCACCGGCTGGGGAAGATCGAGCGGGGCGAGGACTCGCGCAAGGACTTCATGAGCGACATCGCCGGGTTCGCCGGGGAGACGGTGAAGGAGCTCGACGAGAGCCTGAAAGACGTGCGCATTCCGCGCGCCAAGCTGGGGCCGTGCCCGGTCTGCGGGCATGAGATCGTCGAGAACCGCAAGGGCTACTCCTGCTGGGCGCGCGAGGATCCGGGCTGCGGCTTCGTGATCTGGAAGTCCAAGGCCGGCAAGCAGCTGCCGATCGCGGTGGCGCGCGAGCTGATCAAGACGGGCTACACGGCCCGCGCGGTGACGGGCTTTCGCGGGCGCAGCGGGCGCACCTTCAGGGCGCACCTCGCGATGAGCCAGACCGAGGACGGGAAATGGCGGGTGGAGTTCAACGAGCCGTGGGCGCGCGAGGGCGTGAAGCCCCCCGAGGCCGATGCCGAGGCGACGGCGGAGGCGGTCGAGGCGCGCAGCGCCGCATAGCCGAGGGGGCCGAGCACGTCGGACGGGTGCGCAAGGATGGCCGGCAGTGCCCATCACGCTGATCACCGGGCCCGCGAACGCGGGTAAGGCCCAGGTTGTGCTCGATGCCGTGCGGCGCGAGATCGCGCACGCTGAGGAGCCGCTGCTGATCGTTCCCACGCGGGCGGACGCCGAGGCCTATCTGCGAGAGCTCGCGGGGCAGGGCGTCGCGATGGGCATCCGCGTGCAGCGTTTCGATGGGCTGATCGAGGAGGTGGTCCGCCGCGCCGGCGTGCGGGAGGCTTCGCTCGGCGGGCTGGGGCGCGAGCGGCTGATCGCCTCGCTTCTGGAGCGCGGGGGCGCCCTGCCGTTCTCACCGGGGCTGGTTCAAGCCGCGGGAGCGCTGATCGGCGAACTGCAGGTGCAGCGTGTGAGCCCCGCGCGGCTCTCCCAGGCGTTCGCCAGATGGTCGGCCGAGGACGGCCCGGCCCCCCTGCGCGATGCGATCCCGCAGCTGTTCGAGCACTACAGCGCTGCGCTTGAGCGCCTGGGGCGCCTCGACGCCGAGCAGCGCGCCGTGCGCGCGCTCGACGGCCTGCGGCGCAACCCGGCGCTGTGGGGCCGCACACCTGTGGCCTTCTATGGCTTCGATGACCTGGCCCCGCTGCAGATCGATGCGATCGAGACGCTCGGCCGGGTGGTGGGAACGGCGGTCACGGTGTCGCTCACCTACGAGCCCGGGCGGGTCGCGTTCGCCGGTCGCGCCTCGACCTTCGCCCAGCTTCAGCCGCTCGCCGACGAGCACCGAGAGCTCGAGGCCCGTGCGGACTACTACTCGCCGCACGCTCGTGCCCCGCTCGCCCATCTCGAGCGCCTGCTGTTCGAGACCGGCGGTGCCCGCGTGGATCCGGGGGAGGCCGTGCGCCTGCTCGAGGGGGGCGGCGAGCGCGCGGAGCTCGAGCTGATCGCGCGAGAGGTCTCAGAGCTCCTGCAGGAGGGAATGGCGGCGGATGAGATGGCGGTGGTCATGCGATCACCCGGCGCGAGCGCCGACCTGTTGGAGGAGGTGTTCGCGGCCGCCGGCATCCCGTTCGCGCTCGAGCGCCGCCGCCAGCTCGGCGACACGGCGATCGGGCGCGCCCTCATCGGACTGCTGCGCTGCCTTCCGCAGGCGAGCGGCGAGGTGGCTGGCGGCGAGATCGGCGACCTGCTCGCCTGGCTGCGCGCCCCGGGTCTGCTCGAGCGCCCCGGGTTCGCCGACTCGCTCGAGATCACGGCGCGGCGCGCGGGCGCCCTGAGTGCCGCGCAGGCGCGAGTCCTGTGGGAGGAGCGCCACTGGCGCCTGGATACGATCGACCAGCTCGCGGGCGCCGCCGAGCGAGGCCCGGCGGCGCTGATCGAGCGGGCGATGCGCGAGCTCGAATGGCTGTTCGCGGCGCCCCGGCGCTCCGCGGCCGAGGTGCTCGGTGAGGCCGAGCTGGACGAGGCGCGCGCCCTGTCGGCGGGACTCGGCGCCCTTGCCGAGCTGCGCGAGCTGGCGAGGGCCGCAGCGGAGTTCGCGCCTGCCGACGGGCCGGCGCTCGCGCAGTCGCTCGAGCGGGTGGAGGTGTTCAGCGGGCAGCGACCCACCCAGGGGGCGGTGGCGGTGCTCGACCCGCTCGCCCTGCGCGCGCGCCGCGTGAAGGCCCTGTTCGTATGCGCTCTTCAGGAGGGCTCCTTCCCGATGCGCGCGCGCCCGCAGCCGCTCCTCGGCGAGGAGGAGCGCCGCAGACTCGCTGAAACGTCCGGGCTGCGCCTCGGGGGGCACGAGGACCGCTCACCGAGCGGCCAGCTCGCGCGTGAGCGCTATCTGCTGTACGCCGCCGTCTCGCGCCCGGAGGAGCTGCTCGTGCTGAGCTGGCACGTGGCGAGCGACGAAGGCGATCCCTCGGCGCGATCGCTGTTCGTGGACGACGTCTGCGACCTGTTCCGGGAGCGGCTCGGGCAGGAGCGCCTGCGCCGCCCGCTCGGGGCGGTTGAGCAGGTGAGCTCCCCCGAGCCGCGGGCTTCGGCACCGCTGCGGGGAGCGGCGCTGTCGGCCGGGCGTGTGCTGAAGGACGCGCGGGTGCTAGAGGTCCTGCGAGAGCGGCCGTGGTCGGCGTCCTCGCTCGAGGGCTGGATCCGCTGCCCGATGCGCTGGTACGTCATGAACGTGCTCGCGCCCGGCGCCTTTGATCCCGAGCCCGAGCCGCTGGCCCGCGGCGGGCTGGCTCACGCCGCGCTGGCCGACACCCTCGAGGGGCTGCGCGCCGAGACCGGCTCGGCGCGCGTGAGCATCGGACGGCTCGGGCTCGCGCGCGAGCTGCTCACAGCGGCGCTCGAGCGCAACGAGCTCGACCACCCCCTATCGGTCTCCCCCGAGCGCCGGCCGGGCGTGCGCAGGCGCCTGCGAGCCGATCTCGAGCGCTATCTCGAGCGATCCGCCGAGGTCGAGGATCCGCTCGAGCCGACGTTTCTCGAGGTCGGCTTCGGGATCGACGCGGATGCCGGCAGGGGACAGGAGAGCGCTCTGCCGGCGTTCGAGTTCGGCCCCTCCTCGATGCTTCGCGGCCGCATCGACCGGGTTGACGTGAGCGACGCGGGCGAGGCGGTGGTCTACGACTACAAGAGCGGCTTCGCGCCGGCGCCCTCCAAGTGGCTGGTGGAAGGCAAGCTGCAGGTCGCGCTGTACATGCGCGCGGTGCAGGAGCTGCTCGGCCTTCGGGTGGTGGGCGGCTTCTACCAGCCGCTGAGCGGCTCGGACCCCCGGGCGCGCGGTCTGCTGGACAGCGACGGCGGCGTGCAGCTCGAATGCGTCAGGGGCGACGCGCGCGAGCACGGCGAGGTGCAGGAGCTGCTGGACGGGGCGCTCGCGATGGCGCGCGAGGCCGTGGCCGAGGCGGGACGCGGGGAGATCGAGGCCCGGCCCGGCACCTGCGCGTTCGGGAAGGGCGGCTGCGAGTTCCCCACCATCTGCCGCTGCGAGCGCTGATGGGAGCGCCGCTGAGCAAGCCCGTCGCCGAGCTGATCCTGACCGATGAGCAGGAGCGGCCGGTCTCGCGGCGCTCGGAGCCGCTGCTGCTGTCGGCGGCGGCGGGAAGCGGCAAGACCTCGGTGCTCGTGGAGCGCTTCGTCAGAGCCATCCGCGAGGACGGAATCGCGCCGGGGAGGATCCTCGCGATCACGTTCACCGATCGCGCCGCCGGCGAGCTTCGCGAGCGCGTGCGCGAGCGGCTGCTGTCGCTGGGCGAGCGCGAGGCCGCCCGCGACGCGGAGGCGGCGTCGGTCGGGACCTTCCACGCGTTCTGCGCGCGGCTGTTGCGCGCCCACCCGCTGGCGGCGGGGCTCGACCCGGAGTTCACGATCCTCGACGAGGGTCTCGCCGCGCGCCTGCGCCAGCACGCGTTCAAGGCGGCGGTGGGGGCCTTCCTCGAGGGGGAGCGCGGCGACGCGGTCGACCTCGTGGCCGCCTACGGGGTGGACCGCGTGCAGGCGATGGTCGAAGGGGTCCATGCCCGGCTGCGCAGCCGCGGGCAGCGGCGCCCGCGGCTGCCGCTGGGCCCGCCGAGGGACCCGGCTTCAGAGGATGCCCGCGACGGGCTGGCCGCCTGCGTCCTCGTGGACGAGCTGCTGGTGGGCTTCACCGACGCCTATGAGGCTCTCAAGGAGGAGCGCCGGGTGGTCGACTTCGACGACCTCGAGCTGCGCACCCGCGAGGTGCTCGAGGACCACGAGGGCCTGAGGGCGGCCTGGTCGGAGCGTTTCGAGCTGTTGATGGTCGACGAGTTCCAGGACACCAACCCACGCCAGCTCGGGATCCTCAGGGCCCTTGAGCGCAGCAACCTGTTCACGGTGGGAGACGAGTTCCAGTCGATCTACGGATTCCGCCACGCCGAGGTGGAGCTGTTCCGCGACCGTCGCGCCGAGCTCGCCGAGCTCGGGGGGAGCCTCGCGCTCACCGGCAACTTCCGAAGCGTCGCACCGCTCCTTGAGGTGGTGAACGCGGTCTTCTCCGATCGCTTCACGGGATTCTCGAGGCTCCGCGCCGCCCGCCCGGCGTCTGAGAGCACAGAGCCGCTGGTCGAGCTGCTGCTGACCGCGAGGAGCGGCTGGGAAGAGGACGGGGAGCTCGCCGCGGAGATCGCCCGCGGCCTTCCGCCCGCGACGCTGTGGCGCCAGGCCGAGGCGCGCCTGCTCGCCCAGCGCGTGGCCGAGCTCGTGGAGGGCGGAAGCGTGCGCGCCGGAGAGGTCGCCGTGCTGCTGCGCGCAGGCGGGGACCTCGAGGTCTACGAGCGGGCCCTCCAGCTGCGCGGCATGCGCACGCTGGCGGCGGCCGGCGGCTTCTGGGCCCACCAGCAGATCGGCGATCTGCTGGCCTACCTGCGCGCTCTGGGCAACCCGCTCGATGAGCTGGCGCTGTATGGGACGCTGGCCTCGCCGCTCGTCGGGCTCTCCCGGGATGGCCTCGCGCTGCTCTCGCGAGCGGCCAGGCGGGCCGGGCGGGGTGTGTGGGAGACGTGCCTGAGCCCGCCCCAGGACGGTCTGCTCGAGGAGCTCTCAGATCCCGACAGGGTCGCGCTCGAGGCGTTCTGCGCGCGCCTTCGCAGCGAGCGCGCCACGGCCTCGGAGCGCACGCTCTCGCAGCTGATCGAACGCGCGATCAAGGCCGGCGGCTACCGCGAGCACGTGCTCGGTCTCGAGTGGGGCGAGCGCAGGCTGGCGAACGTCCACAAGCTGCTGCGCCTGGCGCGGGGGTTCGAAGCGGCCGAGGGCCGGGACCTGCGCGGCTTCCTGGACCACGCCCAGCGCCTGCAGGAGACGGCCGGGGCACGCGAGTCCGACGCCCCCGTCGAAGGCGTCGAGCCCGACGCCGTCCGGCTGATGAGCATCCACGCCGCCAAGGGCCTCGAGTTTCCGGTCGTGTGCGTGGCCGATCTCGGTCGCGCGCCGAACGTGCGACAGCCCGATGTGCTCGTCGACGGCGATCGTCTGGGCATCTCGCTCGTGCGCCTGGACGGTGACAGGGCCGTGTCGGCACTCGACTACGAGGAGCTCGCCGCCGAGCGCAAGCAGGCCGAGTCCGAGGAGGAGGATCGGATCCTGTACGTCGCGATGACCCGCGCCCGCGAGCGTCTGCTGCTGAGCGGGGCGGTCGAGTTCGAGCGCTGGCCCGAGCAGCGTCAGGGGGCGACCATGATCTCCTGGCTCGGGCCGGCGCTGGCGGCCGAGGTGGCCTCGCTCGCGGCCGCGGGGGAGCCCGTCCACGACCTGGCGGTGGCGGGGGCACAGGTGCGGCTGTGGCTGAGCTCCGCTCAGAGCGTCGGGGACGTTCTCGATCGCGCCCGCATGTCCACCGGCGCGCCGCCCGTCCCGCCATATCTGCGGGGCGCCTCAACGCTCGACCGGGCCCTCCCCCGGGCGGCGCAGATGAGCCTCTTCAGCGATGAGGTCCCTGCCGGCGGGCGCAGCTCGACGCTCAGCTACACCTCACTGTCGGAGCTCGAGCGCTGCGGCTACCGCTACTACCTGGAACGGGAGCTGGGTATGGGTGAGGACCGCGTGGCGATGCGTTCCGCCTCCGCCGGCGGGGTGCTCGAGGCACGGGCGCGCGGGACGCTCGTGCACGCGCTACTGGAGACCGTCGATTTCCGCGCGCCCCGGCCGCCCGCGCCCGAGCAGGTGGCGGCGCGCGCACGCGAGCTGGGCATGCGCGCGAGCAGCTCAGAGCGCGAGCAGATCGCCGGGCTCATCGCCGGAGCGCTCGCCGCGCCGGCGGCGGTGAGGCTGGCGGGGGCGGTGCGGGTGCGCCGCGAGTACCCGTTCGCATTCGCGCTCGGGGCGAGGGGGCCGCTGGACGGCGGGGGGGCTCTCATGAACGGCGTGATCGACCTGCTGGCCGACGAGGGCGACGGCACGCGTCTGCTCGTGGACTACAAGAGCGACCGGGTCGAGGCCGAGCAGGATCTCGCTGCGCTCGTCGAGCGCGACTACGGGGTTCAGCGACTCGTCTACGCGCTCGCGGTGCTGCGCGACCAAGCCCCCGCCGTGGAGGTGGTCCACTGGTTTCTGGAACGACCGGGGGAGTGGGTCTCCGCCCGCTATGCCGCGGCCGATCGGAGCGAACTCGAAGAGCTCCTCGCCGCGCGCATCCAGCGCACGCACGCACGCGGGTTCGCGGTCAGCGAACATCCTCATCGGGGCCTCTGCGAGACGTGTCCCGGACGGGCGGCGCTGTGCTCGTGGAGCGAGGCCGAGACGCTGCGCGAGACCCCCGTCGCCTGAGCCCGCGGCTGGTTTTTGCCCGCTCAGCGCTGCTACGCTTTGCTTCACCGCCTCGTGTGCCCGCCTGCCTGCGCACCGGTGGGCGTGCCCGCACAGGGCCTCACGGCCCCGTGGGGGATGCACCACCCCAATCGAGCACTTCATGACTACGCAAATCAAGCAGCCGCCAAAGGCCGTCGGACTCTACGACCCCCGCTTCGAGCACGATGCCTGCGGCGTGGGCATGGTCGCTCGGCTGGACAACCGCCCCACCCACGAGGTGCTCTCGCGGGCGATCGCGGCGCTCGAGAACCTCGAGCATCGTGGCGCCTCCGGCGCGGACCCGTGCACGGGGGACGGCGCGGGGATCCTGATGCAGATGCCCGACGAGCTCTTGCGCGCGGTGGTCGACTTCGAGCTGCCTGCCCGCGGCGCCTACGGGGTGCTGATGTGCTTCCTGCCGACCGACGACGGCGCCCGCGGGCGCCTCGAGGAGCTGCTCGAGCGGACCGTCCGCGCCGAGGGTCAGCGGTTGCTCGGCTGGCGCGAGGTGCCGGTGTGCCCCGAGCACGCCGGCGAGGTGGCCGGCGCCTGCCGCCCGGTGATCCGCCAGCTGTTCGTGGGAGCGGCCGGCGAGCTCGAGGGCGACCAGGACGCGTTCGAGCGAAAGCTGTACGTGATCCGCCGCGTGTGCGAGCTCACCGCCGAGGAGCCGGGCCTGTATGTGACCTCGAGCTCCTCGCGCACGATCAACTACAAGGGCATGCTGATCTCATACCAGCTGGCCGAGTTCTACCCGGACCTGCGCGATCAGCGCACCAGGAGCGCGATGGCGCTCGTGCACTCGCGCTTCTCCACCAACACCTTCCCCAGCTGGGAGCTCGCGCACCCCTACCGGGTGATCTGCCACAACGGCGAGATCAACACGCTGATGGGCAACATCAACTGGATGCGCGCCCGCGAGTCGGAGCTTCGCTCGGAGCTGTTCGGCGATGACCTCGAGAAGATCCTTCCCGTCGTCAGCCCCGGCAACTCGGACTCGGCGACGTTCGACAACGTGATCGAGATGCTGATGCTCGGCGGGCGCTCGCTGCCGCACGCGGCGATGATGATGATCCCCGAGGCCTACCGCAACCGCGAGGATCTGCCCGGTTACCTGAAGGGCTTCTACGCCTTCCACTCCTGCATGATGGAGCCCTGGGACGGGCCCGCGGCGGTGGCCTTCACCGACGGCCGAGTGGTCGGCGCGACGCTCGACCGCAACGGCCTGCGGCCCGGCCGCTGGGTGGAGACCACCGACGGGCACGTGGTGCTCGGCTCCGAGGCCGGCCTGCTGGACATCCCCAACGACCAGATCCTCCGGCTCGGGCGCCTGCAGCCGGGCAAGCTGTTCCTCGTGGACCTCGAGCGGGGCAGGATCGTGGAGGACGAGGAGCTCAAGCGCGAGGTCTCGACCCGCCATCCCTACGGCGAGTGGTACGAGCGCCACGCGGTGCAGTTCTCCGAGCTGCCGCCCTCCAGCGAAGTGACGCTCTCAAACCAGCCGCTGCGATTGCGCCAGCGTGCCTTCGGCTACAGCCAGGAGGACCTGCGGGTACTGCTCGCACCGATGGCCATCGAGGGGGCCGAGCCGGTGGGGTCGATGGGCAACGACCTCTCGCTGGCGGTGCTCTCCGACCAGGCGCCGCCGCTGTTCTCCTACTTCAAGCAGCTGTTCGCCCAGGTCACGAACCCGCCGATCGACCCGATCCGCGAGGAAATCGTGATGAGCCTCACGACCAGCCTCGGCAACGAGCGCAACCTGTTCGAGGAGACGCCCGAGCACGCGCACAAGCTCCATCTGGAACAGCCGATCCTCCTCAACGGCGAGCTCGAGACCCTGCGCCACGTCTCACACCCCGTCTACGCCGCCCGCACGATCGACATCACCTGGCCGGTCGCCGAGGGGCCCGCGGGGATGGTGGGAGCGATCGACCGCATCTGCAGCCAGGCGAGGGAGGCGATCGCCGAGGGGGTTAACATCATCATCCTGTCCGACCGCCAGGTGGGCCCGCGCCGCGCCCCGGTGCCGTCGCTGCTGGCGGTGGCCGCCGTCCACCACCATCTGGTGCTCGAGGGCACGCGCCTGCGCGCCGGGATCATCATGGAGTCCGGCGAGCCGCGCGAGGTGCATCACTTCGCGACGCTGATCGGCTACGGCGCGAGCGCCGTGAACCCCTACCTGCTGCTCGAGACGCTCGAGACGCAGGTCGCCGAAGGGCGCATCGTGCGGACGGGCGCGGACGGTGAGCAGGTCCAGCTCAGCTCCATCGAGGCCGCTCAGAACCTGGTCAAAGCGATCGGCAAAGGCCTGCTGAAGACGATCTCGAAGATGGGCATCTCGACGATCCAGTCCTACCGCGGCGCCCAGATCTTCGAGGCCGTGGGTCTCGAGAAGGAGCTCATAGACACGCACTTCACCGGCACCGCCTCGCGTATCGGCGGCGTCGGCGCCGAGGTGCTCGCCACAGAGGCGCTCGAGCGCCACGCGCGCGCCTACCCCGTCCGCCACGACGAGCTGCTGCCCGTGGGCGGCGTCTATGCATGGCGTCGCGACGGCGAGCACCACATGTGGAACCCCGAGACGGTGGCGCTCGTGCAGCAGGCCGTGCGTGCGGCCAACGGCGACGTGAAGGCGGCGCTGGGCGGCGATCACGAGGCCTACCACGCGGTGCGCGACAGCGAGGCCTTCGCCAAGTACGTCGAGTACGCACGCACCGTCAACGAGCACGCCGCGCGCACGGCCACGCTGCGCGGCCTGCTCGAAATCGGCACGGCCGGAGCGGGCGGGCGCCAGTCGACCGACGGCGATGCGATCGGGCCCGAGGCGATCTCGATCGACGAGGTCGAGCCCGCATCGGAGATCGTCAAGCGCTTCTGCACGGGTGCGATGAGCCTCGGCTCGATCTCGCGCGAGGCCCACGAGACGCTCGCGATCGCCATGAACCGGCTCGGCGGGCGCTCGAACACCGGCGAGGGCGGGGAGGACCCGTCGCGCTTTCAGCCCGACGCCAACGGCGACCGGCGGCGCTCGGCGATCAAGCAGGTCGCCTCCGGGCGCTTCGGCGTGACGATCCACTACCTGGTCAACGCCGATGAGCTGCAGATCAAGATGGCCCAGGGCGCCAAGCCCGGCGAGGGCGGCCAGCTGCCCGGGCACAAGGTCGACTCCTACATCGGCTCGATCCGCCACACCATGCCGGGCGTGGGCCTGATCTCCCCGCCGCCCCACCACGACATCTACTCGATCGAGGACCTCAAGCAGCTGATCTACGACCTGCGCTGCGCCAACCCCCAGGCCCAGGTGTCGGTCAAGCTGGTGTCCGAGGTGGGGGTCGGCACGGTGGCCGCCGGCGTGTCCAAGGCGAACGCCGACCGGGTGCTGATCTCCGGCCACGACGGCGGCACCGGCGCCTCGCCGCTGTCCTCGATCCAGGCCGCGGGGGTCCCCTGGGAGATAGGGCTGGCAGAGACCCAGCAGACGCTCCTGCTCAACGACCTGCGCTCGCGCATCGTGGTGCAGACCGACGGGCAGCTGAAGACCGGCCGCGACGTGGTCATCGCCGCGATGCTCGGCGCTGATGAGATGGGGTTCTCCACCGGCCCGCTGATCGCCACCGGCTGCATCATGATGCGGGCCTGCCACCTGAACACATGCCCGGTGGGCATCGCCACCCAGGACCCGGTGCTGCGCGAACGCTTCAAGGGCACCCCTGAGCATGTGGTCAACTTCTTCTTCTTCGTGGCCGAGGAGGTGCGCGAAATCCTCGCCTCCGTGGGACTGCGCTCGCTTGACGAGGCGATCGGCCGGGTCGATCTGCTGGGCGCGCAGCGGGCGATCGAGCACTGGAAGGCCAGGGGAGTCGATCTCACCCACATCCTGACCCACATCGAGCTGCCCCGGGGGATGCCGCGCCGGCGCGTGGAAGCGCCGCCCGAGGTGCTGAAGGACGCGCTTGACTGGCAGCTCGTGGAGCAGTCGCGCGCGGCCCTTGAGGGACCGCAGAACGGCACGGAGGGGCCCGCGGCGGTGAGCATCGAGCTGCCCATCCGCAACCGCAACCGCTGTGTGGGGGGCATCCTCTCGAGCCACATCGCCCGCGAGCACGGCGCCGCGGGGCTGGCGGAGGACTCGATCGTCGTCGACTTCCACGGCTCGGCCGGCCAGAGCTTCGCCGGATGGCTGGCGCCCGGTGTGCGGTTCACGCTGCACGGCGACGCCAACGACTATGCCGGCAAGGGGCTGTCCGGCGGTGTGTTCGCGATCCGCCCTCCGGCCGACATGGGCCCGCACTTCAGGGCCGAGCACAACGTGGTGGTTGGCAACACCGTGCTGTATGGGGCCACCGACGGCAGGGCCTTCTTCCGCGGCCTGGCCGGCGAGCGCTTCGCGGTGCGCAACTCCGGCGCACGGGCGGTGGTGGAGGGCATCGGCGATCACGGCTGCGAGTACATGACCGGCGGCTGCGTGGTGGTGCTCGGCGCCACCGGGCGGAACTTCGCGGCGGGCATGAGCGGCGGGGTGGCCTACGTGCTGGACCAGGACGACCGGTTCGCAAAGCGCTGCAACATGGGCACGGTCGGCTTCGAAGCGCCCTCGCCGGAGGACGCGGTGGAGCTGCGTGCGCTGATCGAGGAGCACCTGCTGCGCACCGACTCCCCGGTTGCCGCCCAGGTGCTCGCTGAGTTCGAGGCGCTTTTGGAGGCCGGGGCGTTCGTGAAGGTGATGCCCCACGACTACAAGCGCGTGCTGGCAGAACGGGCCGAGGCTCAGGAGGCCCTCGGCGCACGCGCAGGCAAGAACGGCGCGGTGGCGGGGACCCGGCGGCTCGACGCGGTCGGGAAATAGGCGCCCGATGGGCAAGCTGGGCGGCTTCCTTCAGATCGAGCGCCACGGGGTTCCCCAGCGGGACCCGCGCGAGCGCGCGCAGGACTACCGCGAGTTCCTGCTCACCCGGCCGGTGGAGGATCTGCGCGAGCAGGGCGCCCGCTGCATGGACTGCGGCATCCCGTTCTGCCACAACGGCTGCCCGCTCGGGAACCTGATTCCCGACTGGAACGATCTCGTCTACCGCGACCGCTTTGCGGATGCGATCTCCCAGCTGCATGCGACCAACAACTTCCCCGAGTTCACGGGCCGCCTGTGCCCCGCGCCGTGTGAGGCGGCGTGTGTGCTGGAGATAGAAGAAGGCGACGCGGTCACGATCAAGCAGATCGAGAACGCGATCATCAACCGGGCGTTCGAGGAGGGCTGGGTGGTGCCCGAGCCGCCACGGACGGAGACCGGTCAGGGGGTCGCCGTCGTCGGTTCCGGCCCGGCGGGGATGGCGGCCGCACAGCAGCTGCGCCGGGCGGGCCACGGAGTGACGCTGTTCGAGCGCGACGAGGCCATCGGCGGGCTCGTGCGCTTCGGGGTTCCTGACTTCAAGATCGAGAAGGCCGTGGTGCAGCGGCGGGTCGAGCAGCTGATCGGCGAGGGCGTTCAGATGCGCTGCGGCGTCGACGTGGGACGCGACGTGACGGTGCAGGAGCTGCGGGCGAACTTCGACGCGGTCGTGCTTGCCACCGGCTCGCGGGTGCCCCGCGACCTGCCGGTCCCCGGCAGGGAGCTCGCCGGGGTGCACTTCGCGATGGACTACCTCTACCAGCGCAATCGCTTCGTGGCGCGCGAGCTGGGCCCCGAGCCGACCGTCCCCGCACCGCCGGTCGAGCGGGAGATCACGGCCAGGGAGGCAGACGTGATCGTGATCGGCGGCGGCGACACCGGGGCCGACTGCGTGGGCAACGCCCTGCGCGAGGGAGCGCGCTCGATCACCCAGCTCGAGCTGCTGCCCGAGCCGCCGGCGCACCGCCCCGACAGCGTCACCCCGTGGCCGCAGTGGCCGTTGAAGTATCGGCTGAGCTATGCGATGGAGGAGGCCAGGGAGCTCGCCGTGGGCGAGCAGGATTATTCCGTCACAACGACCCACTTCTCAGACGACGGCAGCGGCGCACTCGCCGCCGTGCACATCGCCCGGGCCGAGCTCGCGCCGCCGTTCGGCCCCGTGCCGGGGTCCGAGCGCGAGCTGCCGGCACAGCTGGTGCTGCTGGCGATGGGCTTCCTGGGCCCCGAGCAACAGCTGCTGACACAGCTCGGCGTCGAGCTTGACCCGCGCGGCAACGTGAAGGCGGTGAAGCCCTACACGACCTCGGTTGACGGCGTGTTCGCCGCGGGAGACGCCCGGCGCGGGCAGTCGCTGATCGTGTGGGCGATCAACGAGGGCCGCCAGTGCGCGCGCATGGTCGACCGCCACCTCGCCGCCCGCCGCAACGGGAACGCGGGCGCTGCGGCGCTGCCCGAGGATGACGGGCTCGCGGGCCATGCCGACGCCGATGACGGCCCGGAGGGCCCGCCCCAGCAGTCGCAGGGCCCGCAGGGCTGGGCCGGACCAGGGATCGGCGCCGGGTAGCCGCGGGCCCGCGGGCCGGTTGCTTCCCCCACGGCTTCCATGCCGACCTTCTGCCGGCACAATCGCTTCATAGAGCGCTGCCCCATCTGCTCAAAGACACTGCCCGGCCATTCGCCGGGCCGCCGGCCCTCTGGCAGCCCGCGCCCCGCGCGGGCTGCCAGAGACCCCTCTGCGCCGCGCGCCGCCCGTGCAGGGCGCTCGCGCGGGGAGGGCCTGCGTGTGCGCCGGGAGGGTCGCTCAGAGGACGACGGCTACCGCTCGGCGCTCCTGCCGGGGGTGCGCGCCTCCGCCGACGCCGCCCGGCTGGCGGAGGAGATCGCCTTCGCCGCCGGCAGGCTGAGCGCCCTGGGCGAGGCGCCCCCGGGGGTGTACGGGGAGGCACGGGCGCTGTCCCACAGTGACCTGGAAGAGGCCACCTGGATGTGCTTTCTGAGCTCCTACCTGTGCCCGCTCGAGGGCGACGACCCGTTCGCGGGTGTCCGCCTGGCGCTGGCGCGCGGACCCGTGCCGGATCTCGAGGGCGTGCCGCTCGGCCCGCGCAGCTCCCACGATCCGGCGCGGGGGAGCGACACGCTGCGGGCCTACCGCCAGCTCGTGGAGCACCAGGAGGGGACGCTCCCGGGCGATCCCGGCTGGAGCCCGTCGCGGCGCTTCGAGCGGCTGTTCGAGCGGCTCGCGCTGCCCGGCTTCGGGCGGATGGGCCGTTATGACCTGCTGGTCACGCTGGGCCGCCTGGGCCTGTATGAGCTGCAGGCCGACTCCCTGCATCTGGCGGGCGTGGGCGGGCTCTCCTCCAGCGACCTCACCACGCTCGCGGCCAAGCGGCTGTTCGCCATCGGCGATCCCATTCATCTGGAGCGACGCGCGGCGGCGCTCGTCGAGGCGCTGGAGGTGCCGGTCGAGACGCTCGACCTGGCGTTCGCCAACTGGACGGCCCCGCAGCGGGCCACGCTCGGATTCCCGGCCGAGACCAGCGATCCCGCGGCCCTCGAGCGCGCCCGCGAGGCGCTCGGGCTGTGAGCAGAAAGTGCCGTCCACTCGGCCGCCTACAGTCCCCGTTGTCAGTTGTTCCCCCTACGGCCCGGGAGTCGCGATGCCACTCTGCTTCATCGAGCCTCAGGATGCCATTCGAGTCATTGCCGAGTCTGTCGGGCGCGAGGCGCGCCGTCAGCTGGTGGGGGAGGTGGTGCGCGCATGGGTGGATGACATCCCCGACCAGGAGCTGTCGGTCCACTATGCCAAGGCGATCGCCGATCTCGACGAGGATGACCTGCACCTGCTGGCCGCCTGGCATGCCTCGCTCGAGGTCGGGCAACCGATCCCCAACACCGACTTCCTGGTCGGAGTGTTCCCGAGCCTCGGCGAGAACCGCCGCGAGGCGCTCAAGATCGCCGCCGGGTTCCGTGGCGAGGAAGCGTTCCAGGCGGGCGTCTCCGAGGAGCAGGCCCTCGACACGGTGCTTCCCCGCCTGTCCGCCGAGCGGGCGATCGAGCTGGCCAACGAGTGCATCCAGCTGTACATGTGGGACCGCCTCGGCTGCGATAACTGACCTGCCTTCTCAGAACCCCGTGTTTAGAAGCGGCGAACGCGGGTAGTGCCCAGGCACGCGGGTATAGCCCCGCTTCGTTTCCAGGCGAATCAGGACGAGTCAGAGCTGGGCATCGTGAGGTGGCCAGAGTCATCGAGATCGAACTTGGGGGAGGCCCAAATGTCTTTGAAGATCAGCCGGATCGCGGCCCTTGCAGCCGCTGCAGGTGCTATCGCGGCGATGCTTGGCGCAGCTACGCCGGCGTCCGCATCAACAACGCCCGCGTGCCCCTGCTCGACCCTAGAACTCTCTCACTGGGTGGTATCCGGATATCTCACGCCCAAAACTCTCAACGAACCGGTCACGCTGCCGGCAGGGTCGACGTTCAACGGCAGCGGGGTACTGGGGGGCCCCGGTGCCGTAGTCGAAGGCACGCTCACGGGTACCGTATCCGTACCACCCTTCACCGCGAAATTGAAACTCCTCGGGCTGATCCCGACGGAAGTCGGGCTCACGTTCACCCAAGTAGGTGAACCGGAAGGCACTTTCGACTCGGTCCCGCATTCCAACTGCACGGGGCCCGAGTCGAAATACGGTCCGGGATCGCAAGAGTGCGTGATCCTGAACGTCCCCACCAAGGCCAACCTCGGCATAACCTTCCTCGATGCGTCTTTGGGCGTTGGGTCTCTGCTCGAAGTGGGAGCCGGCACTACGACCAAATGCGAAACGGCGGAACCCGTCACGTTCCCCCTGAGCGCCTATGTGAGCTTGCTCGAAATGATCACCAGAGGTCCGCAATTCACGGGCACTGCCACGCTCCCGCCGATCAAGTGCGAAGGGCTTGAAGGCATCGCCCTGGGCGCAGCTCTGACTGCCGTGATGTCCGGTCCGGAAAACCCCTACTCACTAGCCATCGCACCACCCAGAGCATGACGGCGTAGCTTACGGGCCGTAGCTGAAAGACTAAGAGTGGCCGCCTCGGGCGGCCACTCTTAGTGTTAGGAGAGGATCGATGATCGGCAAGCTGTCCACATGCCTGGTCGCTGCACTCGCGGGCGGAGTCCTCGCGGCGGGCTGCGGGGAAGGCACCAGCGCGCCGAGTGCTCAGACCGGCTCGACCCCCGCTGCGAGCCACCGGGCGGCTGCGCGAACGAGCTCGACGGCGCGCGCCGGCCGAGTAGCTACGGGGACGTCCGCGAGGCCCGCGACGTCAAATCCAGCGGCTGCGTCGGCGGCCGCGCCGAACGGCCCGGCGGCGAGGACCCGCACAGCCCAGAGCACGCCCTCGAGGACCAATCCGGCGTTTGGGCGGGCGCCTGCCACCGGCACAACGCTCGCGCGGGCGCCCTCGACTCCGGCGACGGCCACCGCGGGTGGCGCCGCGACTGGCAGCGGCGCTCCTAGCAGTGCAACCGAGCAACAGGCGGTGGCGTCGTGCAGGCAGAGCATCCAGGCCCAGCCGACGATCTCGGCGGACGCCAAGAGCAAGCTCGAAGCGAGCTGCGAACAACTTGTCGGCAGCAACCCGACCGCGTTTCTGCAGGGCGATGAGGAAGTGTGCGCCAAGCTAGTCGACGACACGACGCCCCCGGGCCCTGCCAGGGAACAGGGGCTCGCCGCCTGCAAGAAGGTGAAGTAGCGCCCCGGCGAGCTAGACTCGGGACATGCCTACCGAGGACGAGGTCATGGACGCCCTGTCGAACGTCATCGACCCCGAGCTGGGGCTGGACTTCGTCGAGCTGGGGCTGATCTACGGCGTGCAGGTGGACGATGGCAACGTGCGCGTGACGTTCACGCTGACCACGCCCGGCTGCCCGATCGGACCGCAGGTGACCGAGCAGATCGAAGAGTTCGTGGGAGAACTCGAGGACGTCAAGACGGTCGTCTCGGAGATGGTCTTCACACCTCCGTGGTCGCCCGAGAAGATGAGCGAGGACGCCAAGTTCGCGCTCGGCTACTGAGCCGCGCCCGAGCGAGTGAAGTGACCCGTGGCCACGACTGCGGCCCTCATTCTCAAGCTCTCACTGGGTCTTGCCATCCTCTATGGCCTCGTTGTAGTGGTCTGGTTCGAGCTGCTCAGGTCGGCGGTAGTGCGGCGAACGGCGCGGCGACGGCTGCGCGACGGCACTGCCACGACCACGTCGCATCCGGACAGACGAGAGGAGTCCGAGCCTGTGGAACGCAAAAGCGAAGCGGCCGCAGACAGGGTTGCGATGGAATCGGAGCTCGAGCGGGCGCGCAGACACTATCGCCTCGCGCGTGAGCAGGCCAGAGCCGAGCGCGACGCGGCGATCGCGGCGGCCAAGGGGGCCGCCGAGGAGGCCATCGAGCGGATCGAAAGGCGCTACCGGGAAATCGACGGAGCATTCATTGAGGAAGAGACCGAGCGGATCTTGGAGCTGCTGCGGGGCCCTTTGAGCGAGGACGCACCGTAGCCGAGCGACCGGCCTGGAAAGAAGCGGATGGGCCGCGGAGGGTGCGGCCCATCGCGCTCTCTCCTCCTGACACAGGCTTCCAGGTACCTGTGCGCTGATGTGCCCCACCAGTGCCTATTCCGTGACGGTGATGTCTTCCTATGTGTTGTGCGGCACTCACCTATTGGATCATCCATCGGACGGCCCATGGGGTGCCAATGTGGCGCTGCGCACCGCCTGGAGTGCGCCATATTGTCCCGTTCCGGGCTCGGGAGCCCAACGGAAGCCGTCGCTACGAGTTCTAGCCGCGGCCGTTGCTGCCCGCAGGGACGGGCTCGCGAGCGAGCGCAACGAGCGTGGCCAGCTCCTCTTCGATCCCGTGGCCGATCATATCGATGTCGGGCACCGCGTCGAAGTCGCCGAGCAGGCCGAAGTTCATCTGGCCGTTGTAGGACATGATCGCGATCGCCAGGGCGTGGTTTTCAGGCAGGAACGCGACCGGATAGGCCTCGAGTATCTCGCGTCCGAGCACATACAGCGGGAACTGCGGGCCGGGCACGTTGGTCACGATCAGGTTGTACAGGCGCGTTGAGAAGTTCAGCCGCGATGCCTGCGCGAGGATCGTCGGGGGCGCGAAGTTCTGGGCGCCCGCTATCACCTCGGCGCCCAGCGCCTGCTTTGACTCCTTCAGGCCGTCCATCGCCCGGGAGACGAAGCGCAGCCGCTGGACCGGGTCGGCGATGTACACCGGCAGGGGCCCGCGCATCACCACGATGCGGTTTCCCATCTGGTGATGCTCCCCCTCGGTGCGGACCGAGACGGGAACGAGCGCGCGCAGCTCGAGGCCCTCGGTGCGGCCGCCGCGCGAGATCAGGAAGGAGCGCAGGGCGCCGGCCACGACCGCGAGCACCACGTCGTTGACGGTGCCGCCGAAGGCGTTCTTGACGATCTTGAAGTCCTCGAGCGAATCGCCGATGCCGAGAAAGCGCCGGTGCGGGCCGATGTGCACGTTCAAGGGCGTCTCCGGGGCGGGATTCAGGCCGGCCCAGATGATCTCGCCGATCCCCTCGGCGCCTTCGCGGGCGCGGGCGAACGCGTGGTCGGGATGGGTGATCGCATCGACGGCGCCCTCCGCCAGCGCGAGCGCCGCGCGCAGCGCCCCGCGCACTCCCGCGGCCACAAGCTCCACGGTTCCCGGCTCGCGGTGTGGTTGCCACGCGCGTCCGGAATGCTTGATCGGGGGCGGTTCGCGCGAGAGGTCGAACAGCACGGTCGCCAGATCCACGCCGGCGATGCCGTCGATCAGCGAGTGGTGGGTCTTCGTGATAATCGCGAAGCGGTCGTCCTTGAGGCCCTCGATCAGCCACATCTCCCACAGCGGCTTTGAGCGATCGAGCTGCTGGGAGAAGATGCGAGCGGCCAGGCTCTGCAGCTGAACCCAGGTGCCGGGTGTCGGCAGCGCCGTGTGGCGCACGTGGTACTCGAGGCTGAAGTTCGGGTCATCCACCCACACCGGGCGCCCCGAGTCGAGCGCTGTGGAGGCGAGCTTGTGGCGATAGCGGGGCACCAGGTGCAGGCGCTCTCGGATCTGCTCGAGGAAGTCGTCCATCGCCGGGGGCGGTCCTTCGGCGATCGTCAGCCCGCCGACGTGCATGTGCGAGCGGGGACCCTCCTGGTGCAGGAAGGACGCGTCGATCGGGGTGAGCCTGTCGAGGTGGCGTTGGGGCACCAGCGCCTAGGGTACACCCGCGCGCCAACACGGGTGGCCCCTACAATGGCCGTGATGGGAAACACCGTTCACAAGCTGCTGCTGGCCGCGCCGCGCGGGTACTGCGCGGGCGTGGATCGTGCCGTGCAGACGGTGGAACGCGCTCTGGAGCTCCACGGCGCGCCCGTGTACGTACGCAAGGAGATCGTGCACAACAAGCACGTCGTCGAGCAGCTGACCGAGCGCGGGGCGATCTTCGTCGAGGAGGAGACGGAGGTGCCCGAGGGCGCGGTGTGCGTATTCTCCGCCCACGGCGTAGCCCCCAGCGTTCGTGCCGGCGCAGAGGCGCGTGGCCTGCACACGATTGACGCCACCTGCCCGCTCGTTACGAAGGTCCACCGCGAGGCGGTTCGCTTCGCCAACGACGGCTACACGATCATCCTCGTCGGCCACGACGGCCATGAGGAGGTCGAAGGCACGATGGGCGAGGCTCCCGAGCGAATCGTGCTCGTGCAGAGCGAGCACGACGTCGACGATCTCGAGGTCGAGAACCCCGAGCGGATCGCCTACATAACCCAGACCACGCTGGCCGTCGACGAAACCAGCTCGATCCTCGCCCGCCTGCGCGAGCGCTTTCCGGGCATCGTCGGTCCGCGCACCGACGACATCTGCTACGCCACGACCAATCGCCAGGCAGCCGTCAAGCAGATGGCCGGCAGCTGCGATCTGCTGCTCGTGATCGGCTCGCGCAACTCGTCGAACTCGCTGCGGCTCGTCGAGGTCGCGCGCGATTGCGGCACCGAGGCGCACCTGATCGACAACGTCGGCGAGGTGCGCGAGGAGTGGCTCGCGGACAAGCGCGTGGTCGGCATCACCTCCGGAGCGAGCGCCCCCGAGAACCTCGTTCAGGAGTTAGTGGACTTCTTCCGCGCGCGCGGCGTGCGTGACATCTCCGAGTTCCACGTGATCCGCGAGGACGTCCGCTTCATGCTGCCCAAGCAGGTCCGCTCCGCACCCCCGAACGGCGCGACGCCGGCTTCTCCGTCGCCGCCCCCGCAGTTCGCATAGCCGCTACGGCAGCACCCATTCCTCGATGCGGTTGTTCCCGGTGTCGGCGATGAAGACCTTGCCCGAGGAGCCCACCGCCACCCCCTCAGGGTCCGAGAACTGCCCAGCGCCTGAGCCCTCAGAGCCGAAGGTGGTGATGAAGCTCCCCGCTGAGCTGAACTCCTGCACGCGGTCTGAGCCCGAGTCTGAGACGTACAGGTTGCCCGTGGTTGGGTCTGAGGCGATGCCC
>Ga0182024_10003196_pt1 | contig 39411 bp, 36 predicted proteins | sample P32metaG_FD_120480 | JGI IMG/M metagenome (GOLD analysis project Ga0182024, IMG submission 120480) | Permafrost microbial communities from Stordalen Mire, Sweden - P3-2 metaG (Illumina Assembly) | ecosystem: Environmental > Terrestrial > Soil > Wetlands > Permafrost | place: Sweden: Stordalen...
CCGGCGCCCGCCGCCGGCCCGGTTGGATCGATGACGGCCTCGTTACCAGGGCTTTGGCCCGCGAGCTTCGTTGGAACACGGGTCGCCCCACTCGTCGGACTCATCCTGATACGGAACGGCCGGCGCGCGAGAGAGGCGCATCTCCCCGCACGCCGGCCCGCTCCATCGGCTCGTCTGTTCTTACCATGGGGCCGTGAAGACTTCGCCGCCGTTGGGCGTCATGAGGTCGTGAATACCGTTGCCGTTGATGTTCGCGCCGTGGGCGATGAAGTGGACGCTGCCGTCGTACATCACGAAGGGGCACCCGCTGACAAACGGCGACCCCCACAGGTTGCTGGCGGTGATCCCGGGCTTATCCTGCTGGACTTGGAAGCCGCTGCGCAACACCCCCCCGTCTGCCGCGAAGGCGGGCTCGTCCCACGGGCCGCCGGGGGCGCTACCACTGTAGGTGCCCGTGGCCAACGATTTCTCTCCCACGGCGATGGTGTTCGACGTGCCGTCCGTGATCTGCACCAGGGTCAAAAGGGATTTTGAAACCCCGAACAGACCGGCAGGATCGAATGGGAGCTCGTTCAAGGCGTAATCGCTCAGCGCGAAGTTCGTCGTCTTGCCCGTCGGGTCAGGACCGGGATTGGCGGCGTCAGGACTGGTGGAGAGGGTCGGGCGGCCGCGGCCGGGACACATAAAGCCCTTGACGGGGGTCTGGTCCCAGTTCGCCGCCCCGCTGAAAATCGCGCTCTGCTCCATATAAGGCAGAATCTGGAAGGACCAGGGGCCCGGCTGGTTGGCGGGGCTGAGGCCTACCGAACACCAACCGCCAATGTTGCCCTGGTCGGGGAGGCGGCCGTTGGCGTCGTGGCAGTCGTGGATGGCCAGGCCGATCTGCTTGAGGTTGTTGACGCTCGAGAGGCGTGCGGCGGCCTCGCGGACTTTCTGGACGGCGGGCAGCAGCAGGCCGATCAGGATGGCGATGATGGCGATCACCACCAAAAGCTCGATCAGCGTGAAGGCGCGTCGCCGCGCCCACATTCGAAGGATTACCATTCGGACCTCCTGACAACGAGATAAGGAAGATAGAACGGCCCAGTGAGAAGGACTGGGCTTGCGTCTTGGCTCGCGGGGGCTTCGGTTCGCCCGGCGGCGGCAACCGCCTTGATAAGGAGCGGTCCCCTTAAATACACAACGGGGCGGAAGAGGATTTTGGAAAGGGGGGGAGAAAACGCATCCACCCGTACCCCATGATGATCCTGCCTGCCGAGGGAGTTGTCAAGTAAAATCCCGGTTTTTTTTACGAGATGGGTGCAACTTGCAAAAGCGGGTGGAAAATTCGGGGTGTCGGCGTATCGTTGGCTTGAAGCGGGAAAGTGCTTCCTCGGACTCCTTGCGACTGCAGGATCGCAGCCATGTTAGCAAATGCCACTCTGGAACTCTCCCAAACCGCCGCCCGAGCCGAACGCCGTCAACGCGTCGGGGCCCAGCCGCAAGCCGCCGCGGCGCAGTTCACCTTCCCGCCAGAAGAGGAAGAAAGGCCCGTCGTATGAGCATGCCGAATCAGCGCTGGGACGCCGACCTGTACGACGACCGACACGCCTTCGTCTGGCGGCACGGGGTTTCCTTGGTGGAGTTGCTGGACCCGAAACCCGGCGAACATATTCTCGACCTCGGCTGCGGCACCGGACATCTCACCGCCCAGATCGCCGCCAAGGGGGCGACGGTCATCGGCCTGGACCAATCGGCGCCCATGTTGGCGGAGGCGCGGGCCGCTTATCCGGGTCTGGAGTTCGTGCAGGGCGACGCCAGGGATTTCACATTCCCCCAGCCGTTCGATGCCGTCTTTTCCAACGCCGTGCTGCACTGGATCAAGCCGCCGGAAGCGGCGGCCCGTTGCGTATTCAACGCCCTGCGGCCGGGCGGCCGGTTCGTGGCGGAACTCGGCGGCCACGGCAACGTCCGGCGCGTCGAAGCCGCCATGAGGGCCGCCCTGGAAAAAACGGGAGGGCGATCCAACGGGTCGCCGATGTATTTCCCACGGCTTTCCGAGTACGCGACGGTGCTGGAGACGGCCGGGCTGGAGGCGCGCTCCGCCGTGCTGTTCGACCGGCCGACGCCGTTGGAAGGCGACAAGGGCTTTCGGAATTGGGTGGAAATGTTCGGGCGGTGGGCGTTGGACTCAGTCCCCGAGGACCGGCGTGAGGATTTCCTGCGGGCGGCGGAGGACGCGGCCCGGCCGGAGTTGTACCGCGACGGTGGTTGGTTCGCGGACTATCGCCGCCTGCGGGTCGTGGCATTTCGGCCGGCGGACAGTGGCGAGCGGGGGGCTGACGCCCCCCGCTCGAAGACTATGAGTGCGACGTGAAGCGGCCGACCAGTTCCAGACGGTGGCCGGTGATCTCGAAGCCTTCGCGGCGCAAAGCCTCGATCAACTCGGGCGCGATTTTGTCGATGAGATGGGGGTCGTAGGGCAGCGGCAGGTCGCGGACCTCGCCGGTGCGTTCGCAGCGGAGGTGGTAATGGGATTCGCTGCGGGCGTCGTAGCGGGCGGCGCCGGCGTCGTGGGCGATGCGGGCCGCCAAACCCGCGTCCACCAGCGCCTCCAACGCCTTGTACACCGTGGCCAGGCTGATGTGCGGCACCGTGCGGCGCACGGCCGCGAACACCTGTTCGGCGGTCGGATGGCCGTCCGCCGCCTGCAGGAACGCGAACACCGCCGACCGCTGGCGCGTGAAGCGCCAGCCGGCCCGTTCGAGGGCGCGGCGCAGTTCCGGCTCCCCGATGGGACAGGCGTCACGGTGAACGGTGTTCATATCTCAAATCTAGGGGCCTATTGGGAAAGCGTCAAGGACGCCGCTCCGTTCCGGGTCGCGTACTTTCGGGCGCAAAACCGAGGCGGCCCGACCGAGTCGCTACCGGCATGGCATGGCGTCCCGCATGGTCCCGCCCCGAAATGCCGGCTTCACCGATTCTCGGCCGCGCCCTTTTGTCTCCGGTTCGCCCTACCGGACGGCTTCCTCGCGGAAAAATCGCGCCGCCTCGTCCACGATTCGTTCCCAACCCCGGTCGATCGGCAGCATGTGCCCGGCGTCCTCCACGTAGCGGAGTTGCTTCGGCCGGGCGGCGCAAGCGTGGAAGAACCGTTCGGCCGCCGCGTTGTCCACGACCAGATCGTGCCGGGCCAGGATCATCAGCAGGGGGATGCGAAACGCCGCGGCGCGCGCCCGGTTCCGCGCCACCAACCGGAACAGCTCGCGGATGACGACGCGCGGAATGAACTTGTCCTCGCGCATCAAATTCAGAGCGCTTTTGTCCAATAAATCCGGCGGGAAGGCCATGCGGACGCGGTCGGTGAATATCAGGACGCCGTCGAGGAGCCGATGCCACGTTCGCGCCGGAAACAGGGGGCTGCGCCGGTTGCACACGTCGAACAGCGGGGCCAACAGCACCATACCGTCCGGCGCCACGGCCGGCGCCGCGACCGCTTCCACCGACACGGCCGCGCCCATGGAATGCGCGAGCAGATAAACGCGCTTATGACGGCCGCGTAACTCCTTCAATGCGGATCGGACGGATTCGCACCACCGGTCGGCGCCGGTCGCCTGGTAGCGGGCCATCGTCAGGGCGTGCTCGGGCAGGCGCAGGCCGTGGCAGGTGAACCCGCGCGCCGCCAGGGCCGGGGCCATTCGCTGAAACACCGAAGGCGAGTCGCCGAAGCCGTGGACCAGCAGCACCGCGTCCTCGCCGTCGCCGAGGGTGAACTCGCGGCAACCCAGACGCACTCCGTCGGCGTCGCGCTCGATACCCGCCTCCCAGCGGCGGTAACGGGCCTTGACGATCAGGGAGTAAAGGAGGTCGCCTAAAATTACGAACGCGGGACCGGCGACGACGGCGGCGATCACGTAGGGGAGCATGGCGGGCGTTTCTCCTTCGCCAGAGTCCGCGGCGGGTCCAGCGGATTCAATCTACCAAACGCCGTCGCCGCCGGCCCAACCCGCAGCTTTTGCCTCGGTCGGTGCATCGTCGGGAAATCAAAACAAGTCAGCCGGTTGCCGACCGCCCCGCACTGTGCTCCAATGGAGGGGACTTTTGGAAAAGCCGATTCCGCCTGGAACAGGAGCGACCCGCAATGGGATGCGAAATGGCGACCGCCCTGCCGGGGGCGACGTTGGACGGAAGCACGCTCTTCGCCCACAACAGCAGCCGGCCCGCGGACGAAGGACAATCCCTGCTCTGGATGCCCGGCCGGGACCACGCCGTTGGGGAAAGCGTCCGCGTCGGCCGGCTCGATCTGCCGCAGGTCCGGCGGACGAGCGCGCTCCTCGGCGTTCGCGCGGCGGACGGCTGGGGCTGCGTGCATGGGGTCAACGAGCACGGCGTTGCGATGGGCGCCACACCGACGCACACCCGGCTCCGCGGCGAAACGCCGGGCCTGACAGGCGCCGATCTGGTGCGGCTGACGCTGGAACGCTCGTCGGCGGCCACGCAGGCGGTGCAGACCGCGACAGATCTCATCGCCCGCCACGGCCAAGGCCCCTATACGGGTTGTCCGGCCGAGGACGATCACGACAACGCTTTCCTGATCGCGGACGGCCAGGAGGCCTACCTGCTGGCGGCATGCGGCCCGCATTGGGCGGTGCAGCAGGTCGCCGCCGTCCGCGCGTTAAACGAGGCGTGTCATCTCCGACAGGACTGGGACCGCATTTCGCCCGGCCTGTCGAGCCTGGCCATCCATCGCGGCTGGTGGCCGGAAGACGGCAGCAAACTCGATTTCGCCGGCGCCCTGGCCCGTCAAGATGCGGCGGATCGGCAAGCCTACCGCTGGTGGGGCCTGGCGACGTTGCAGCTCGAACAGCAGCACGGCGCCGTGGACAACGCCCTCATGCGTCGCCTGCTGGGCGAAGCGACCCGGCCCGAGGCCGGCGGTCCCGTAACGACGACCGGCCTTATCGCCCAGATGGGGCCGGCGGCGAACGGGGTTCCCCTGGCGTGGTGCGCGTTCGGGCCGACGGGGTGCGGACTTTACTTCCCGTTGCCGGTCGTCGCCGAGCCGCCGCCGGCGTTTCGCGCCCGCGGGCCGGAAGCGGACGGCTGCGACCTTTGGCGGCGGACGACGCGCGACCGGAACCACCGGCCGCCGACGGCGGAGGCGCGGGCGGCCCTGGCCGACTTGCAGGGCCGCTTCGATCAGGTGGCCGGCGAGTTCACGTCGGAGGCGATCGCGCTCAAGCGGCGTGGGGACGCGGAAGGCCTGCGGCGGTCGGCCGAATCGTTCGCGCAGCATAACTGGGAACGGTTCGAGGAGGTGTGGGAGGGGTTATTGGGGAAGGAAGCGGCGTGGGAGGCGGTTTGCCGCATGGACGCCGTGTAGTGTCCGGTTTTGCGCGGGGGCCGCGACGTGCTCAGATTGCTCTCGTACCTGCGGCGATGGGGCGATGGCGCCGCTCCGCGCTATGAAGTGCCTTGCGGGTGCGGCCTCGCCCTGCGCGGGTTCCGGCAGAAGCGGCGACAGGTCCTCCGCTGTCCCTCCTGCGGCCGGAAGGTCTTCGTCCTGGCGAAAAGCCCTATTCCATCTTTGGGCGCATTTGTCGCCGCGAGTTCGGCCTCCCCTCCTCACACCCGGTACGGGCTTGGCGCGTGGCGGCCCCCGCTCACCGCCGGGATAGTTACATTAACGGTCCTGATTGCGATATTTATCGCGGCGGCGCCGTTCCTCGGCCGGCCGGCCCCGCCGCACGCGGAAGACGAACCCTTTCCGGACCTCGCGGGGCGGATGGCCGCCGGCCGACAAGCCCTGGCGCAAGGCGATTTTCACCTGGCCGCGCGGGAATTGCAAACCGCGCTGGACCAGGGCCGACGGCGGCCCGAGGCGCTTTCGCCGGCCGACCGTTGGGAGCTGGTTCAGCTCGAACGGCAAAGCGACCTGCTGTCGCGGCTGTCGAGTCGGTCGCTCCAGGAAATTGTTGGAGAAGCCGACCCGATATTGCATGACGAGGAGTGGGAGGCCAGATTCACGCGCGACTACCAAGGCCAGTCGGTCCTTTTCGACGACGCGGTTCGGTTCGACGACGCGCCCGCGCCGGGCGGCCGCCGCCGTCCGGTGCTGGTCAACTATCGCGTCGTGGTGGACGGCAAGACGGTTCGGCTGGCCCTGGAAAACCTGGACGTGCTCCAGGGGCTCCCGCTGGAACGGCCCCGGCGATTGCTGTTCGGCGGCCGGCTGGCGAAGGTGGAACGGGAAGAAGGCGGCCGATGGATGGTGGGATTCATCCCGGACAGCGGCGTGCTTCTGACGGATCGCGGCGCGGCGGAGGCCGTCTGTCCGGCGCCCGTGGACCAGGAGTTGCTCGAAGTCCTGAAGCGGCAGGAGCGCTGGTTGCGCCGCCCGACGCCGTGATTGCTTGGGTCACGCCGCCTGCCGCGACGGTTCCGCCGCCGGCAGGACGGGGACGGCGGCCTTGACCTTCTCCCCGCCCAACAGGTGCAACGCCGCCGGCAGGAAGACCAGGGCCGACAGCATCGAGCAGCCGACGCCCAGCGTCAGGATGAGGCCCAGCCCGGCGAGGCCGCGCTCGCTGGAAATCATCAGCGTCCCGAAGCCGATCATCGAAGTCAGCGCCTTGACCAGGACGCCGCGACCGATGGCGTGGCTGATCGTGGATCGACCCTCCGCCCGGCGGATCAGGTAGTCGTGGAGGACGTGGACGCCGTTGTCCACGCCGACGCCGAGGATGAGCGGGAAGGCGATCATGTTGGCCGGGTTCAGCGGCACGCCGAACAGGCCGAGGATTCCGAGCGTCAACAGCACGCCCATCACCAAAGGCGTCAGCGCGATCAGCGTGTGCCGGAGGTTGCGGAAGTCGAAGAACAGCACGGCCGCGATCACCAGAAAGGCATAAAGGCCGGCCCGTTGCAGACCGTCTTTCATGGCCTTCAGCCCTTCCACGGTGCCGAACGGCTTGCCGGTGGCCTCCGGGTCCACGGTCTTCACCTGCTCGACGAAGTGTTCCAGCGGCCCGAAGTCCCACAGGCAGTCCTTGGCGAAGACGCGCAGCAGCCATTTACCGTTGGGGCTAACGTAACGCTCCCGGAGGTCGGCCGGCAGGTCGGCCAATTCGATCGGCCGCGGCGTCGCCACCTCGCGCAAGCGGTGCAAATCCTCGGACAAATCGCCCGCCAATTTCTCTTCAAATACTTTTAATTTCCCCGAAGTGGCCGCGTCCTCGCCCCGCGGTAGACGTGCGAGGAGGTTTTGAAGCGCCTGCCGCAGGTCGGCCAGCAGCGTTTGGTCGCGGCCGCCTTCGCCGGACGACGCCGGCAGCCGCCCTACCAACGTCGCCAGTTCACCGCGGAGTTCCTTGCCGGAGGGCGCGTCGTGTTCGATGGTCCGGTGGCGTTCCGGCAGCGAACTGAGGCGGGCCTGGATGTCGGCGAGCAGCGGCAGCTTGGCGCCCTGGTCGGGCGCGGCGAGCGTCGCCACCTCGACGACGCGGCTGACTTCCGGCAGCTTTTCGTACTTCGCCTTGAGTTCCAGGGCTTTTTCCGGCGAGTCCGCGATGCTTACGGCGTGCCAACTCGCCCCCGCCGTGTCCTGGATGAGCGTCATTTCCCAGCGCACCGACTCCAGGTTTTGGGCCTGGAGGTGCAGCAGATTATGGTCGTAAGTGACGCGGGCGGCGCAAACGGCCAGCGCCCCAGCCAGCGCCGCGCCGCCGCCGACGACCCACCACGGCCGCCGCGCCAAAAACGGCAGCCAGGCGTCGTTGGGGGTGGGGGGTGGAGGGTGGAGGGTGGAGGGAAAAGACGACGAATGTTTCTTGTCTTTTCCCTCCACCCTCCACCCCCCACCCCCCACCCTTCCGCGGCGGTCGAAAAGAACCAGCAGCGCCGGCAGCACGGTGAAGCAGGCCAGGGCGCATAGCAGGACGCCGCAGCCGGCGATCCAGCCCAGCTCGGCCACGGCCTGGAAGTCCGCCAGGACGGCCGCGTAGAAGGCGAGGGCCAGCGTCATCGCCGCCGTGAGGTTGCCGATGGCGACGTGGGTGGTCGTATGCAACAGGGCCGACTGTACGTCGGCCCCGAGGCGGCGGGCCTGCTCGTAGCGCATCACCCACAGGACGCCGTAATCGCCCATGCCGATGAGCATGACGGCGAAGGTTGCTGAAAGAATGTTCAAGTGACCGACCGTCACGGTCAGCCATCCCAAGGCCCAGGCAGTGCCGGTGAGCAGCGTCACCAGCGTGAGCGTCGGATAGGCGACGCCGCGGTAAACCAGCAGAAACAGCACCGCCACGCCGACCACGGCCAGCCACGACGCCGTTTGCGTGTCGCGCTGGGCGGCCGCCATCTCGTCCGTCTCCAGCACCGGCATTCCGGTCAGGCCGAACTCCAATCCGGGGTTGGCGCTTCGCGCCTCCGCGACGATGCCGCGCATGGACTCGACGCTTTTCAGGGCGGCGGTGAACGAGCCTTTTTCCTTGATCGGCCGGGCGAGGAGGAAGGCGAGGCCGCCGCTGCCGCTGAAGAAATACTGCGGCTCCATCAGCAAGTCTTGCTGGCCCGCCGGGTGCGACGCCATCAGGCTGCCCCAAGGGTTGCTGTACTGTTTCGGGTCGTCGAGGTACGAACCGGCGGCGCGCGTCACCGCCAGCAGTTGCGTGAAGAACTGGATGTCCTCTGGACTGAGCGCCTGGCCCTCGGGCAGCGAGTCGCCGGCGCGGATCAGCAGGCTCGACAGCGTGAGCCGTCGCCACGGATAGAAGAGGCTGTCCGGGCTTAGGGCCGTGGTCGTTAGCAGCTCTTTCATGTCGCCGAGGTTGTGCCGGATCGTCTGGATTTGGTCGATCGGCAGCATCAGCAGGGCGCGGTCGTGCAGGGCGCGCAGGTCGGCCTTGTAAAACAGGCGGTCGAACAGGGCCGGTTGCTCGCGCACACGGCCGGCGACCTGTTCCAGGGCCGCGATCATGGAGGCCCGGTCGGCCCCCTTGACGACGACGACGATGTCGTCGTCGTCGCCAAATTCCTTGATGTAGTTGTGCCAGCGCTGCTGACATTCCTTACGGGGGCTGATGAGGTCGCTGCGTTGCGTGTGATATTGCAGATGAAAAAAGGCGGCATAAAGGGAGAGGGCGCACATGGCGGCGGACGCGGCCAGGACGACGCGGGGGAAACGGCAGACCGTTCGGACGAGTGCGACCAGGACACGACGAACGAATCCCGCGTCATGCGGGGGCGCCTGTGCCGGATTCATACGTTCCGCCTGCCTCATGAGTTCCGTTGCCCTGCCCCCGTCCGTGGGGGCGCGAGCCGGGCGGATTGTAGGCGGGGGTTGCGTTTGACACAAGGCGAAGCGCGGCGCGGGACGGCGGCCGTCCTCGGGGCGTCGGTTTCGTCGCTCGCCCAGCCTATTTAGACTGCCGATCCGTCCCGTTGCGCCGTCAACGGCCCAACGAACGCAGTCACTTCAAGTTCTCGGCCTTGAAGCGCAGCAGCGTGAACGGCGCGATCGTGGTGACGTACACCGTGCCGTCGGCGGTCTCACACACGCCCATCGGCTGCCAGGGCGTGAGGGTGCCGTCCTTGGCCTTGCGCATGGTGTGATGCCAGGGCAACGGCTTGCCCGCGGCGTCGGTAAACTTCGTGAAATCGGGGTTCGCCACGCCGATGGCGCCGAAGTCGCGCGGCCCCTTGTCGCCGGTCTTGTAGCCGACGAGGTGCAGCAGCGGGCCGTCCGGCGCGCCTTGTTCCGTGACCGCGGCCCAGACGCGGCCGTCCGGCCCGACGCACATCGCCCGACAGTCCGTGGCCTTCGCGCCCAGGAGCAGGTCGCCGAGCCGCCGGCCGGGAACCTTATCGCCGCCCGCCGTCAGATCGAACGAGAACAGCGCACTGGTGGACATTTCGACGGCGTAAAGGGTCTTTCGATCTGGCGTCGCGTCCCAGTTGAGGATGGCGCCGTCCTTGGTCAGCGCCTCCGGCAACGGCTTGTCGTCCAAGGTCGGCGTCAACTTCTCCAGCTTGTCCGTCGCGGGATCGTAGCGGGCCATCTGATCGCCGCGGATCGGGTGGTAAGCACGGCCCCGGTTGTCGAGCACGATGAAGGCATACGGATGTTCCAGATCGCCGAGGTCGCGGTAGGACTTTTTGGCGAGGTCCAGGATCATGAAGTGGGTATGGTCGATGGGCCGGTCGTCGGAGCAGGTGGAGACGTAGGCGACGCCGCGCTCCTCGTCCGGCATGACGCTGATGACGCCCTGATGGGGAAACGCGAGGCCGAAGTCCTCCGCATTGCCGGTCTTGGGGTCGTAGGCGAGGACGTAGCCGCCGGGGTAGTCGTCGCGCTTCTCGCCCTTTTCGGGATAGCCCTGCTTGGAGCCGACGTAGACCTTGCCGCTGGAACCGACGTTGTTGCGCGTGTGGATCTTGGCCTGGGCGGCGAAGCCCTTGGCGTCGGTCCCGATGACCTTCTGCACGTCCATCACCATGTGGAAGGCCTCGGCCTTGGGGTCGAACTCCAACAGGTAGCCGTCCACACCGTACTTGGCGGCGCCGATGTAGAGGCGGCCGTTGTGGCCTTCGATGATGGAGAAATAACCGCTCTCTTGGTTGGTATACTCCGAGGGGATTTTGTAGGCGTGGCCGAGGAGCCAGGGCGTCGGCGACCGGTCGGCGGCGCGGGCAGCGCCCAGGACAAGACAGCAGGCGATCAGGGAGAGGGGAAGGCGTTTCACGGTTGGATGTCCTCATTTCCAGAAAGCGTCATTTTTGGATGTTTTCGCTCATAGGGGGCGTGGGCCGGTTGTGCTCGGGGTTCGGTGCGGCGTACTGCTCCGGCTCACCGCGCGGCCATGCCGTCGGCCGCGGACGCCGCGCGAACAGGGCGATCAGGATGAGAATCCACCCCGTCAGGTTCATCCCCGTGAAAACGACGTTGCCGATGAGAAGCAGGCCAGCTCGGCCGAAACGGGCGTTGAAGTCGCCGCGCACGACGTACCATACAAAGGCCGCGTTGAGGATGGAATCCGTCAAGAAAATTACGAACGCAATTAGGCTAAGAAGCGACGCTGTCGGATGACGCCGCTTTGTGGCCAGAGCCATCACCATACCGACGATACAGACGATCAGCATGGGAAGCCGCGTCGCATTCAACAGTACAAACTCCGTGATCGGAGAATCCACCTGCGTCATCATCTTCTTCCCCTTCTGAATGTTTACCTCTGAATCGCCTTCGGTGCCGAGTCCATCGCAAACGGCCGAGGGCGAAAGGCCGGATCGCACGCCGCCATTCAACCGCCGGAAACGATCTCTTCAAACTCCCGATCGCCCCATACAAACTGGAAGGCCGGGTCGGAAGTCAGGTCGGACAGGTCCAGTTCGTTCGTCTCAGCCGCCCGCCGCAAATACCCGAGGGCGGCCTCGCGGTTGCGCATGTGGGCGTTCGCCGTCGCCATCGCCACCAGCGCCAGGGCGTTCTCGGGGTCGGCCTCCAGCGCCTGATCCAGGACCTTCCTTGCCTCCGCCAATCTGTCTTGCTTAATGGCGATTTCACCCAGGGCCGTCAGATCGTCCGGCGTGGCTTTCCCGAGGCGGATGAGGTGTTGAAACAGGTCCGCGGCGTCGATGAAATCCTCCCGTTCCACTAACTCATGGGCAAGGGCGCGAATCGGTTCCGGGTAAGACGGATTGAGACGCATGGCCTCGCGCCAGCTTTCCATGGCTTTCCGCTTGTCGTTCTTCGCGTGAAAAGCCAGGCCGCCGTAGTATTTGGCTTTGGGATCGCGAAGGCCATCCTCGGACGAACACAGCTCGACAAGGGCATCCAGTTTACGCCCGTCCCACAGCCGCCTGGCGAGTTGGGCGACGGAGTTGGTTGCTCGGGCCATTTTGATTTCCCTTATTCCCGGTTTCGTGGCGCCACGTGGTCAAGGGTCTTGATGCGTCCTGCGGTCGGAGCGGCCGCGGAACCTCTTGCTCGGTGACGCGCTTCGGCCGGTCCACGACAAGTCCTCGCAAGAACATGAACCGCCAAGACGCCAAGAACGCCAAGAAGACAAAAATCGGGGTTCCAGACTGTCACGCCCCGAAGCCCGCTCTTGTCTTTCCTTGGCGCTCTTGGCGTCTTGGCGGTTCATTTTTCGGGTTTGGTCAGCGGCGGGAAGTTCTTCATCGCTTCGGTCTCCTCCTTGCCGTCGTCGTCCAGGCGGACGAAGCGGCCGCTCACGCCGTCTTCCTTCGCCAAAATCTTGAACGCCCGCTCCGGGCCGAGCACGGCCACGATCTTCGTATGACTGTCGGCGACGACGCCGTGCGGCGCCACGACGGTGGCGCTCATCCGGCCCACCAGGCCGATCCCCGTTCTCGGATCGACGATATGCGAATAGCGCTTGCCGCCGATCTCCACGTACTGCTCGGCGTCGCCGGAGGTGGACACCGCCGCGTCGTGCAGGACCATGACCGGCCCTTCCGAATCGGCGTCTTCTTTCAGCGGCGCGATGGCGATCTTCCAGCCGTCGGCGTCCGGCGGCGGCCCGCTCACGGCGATGTCGCCGCCCGCGGCCACCAGGGCGCGCGTGACGCCGTTTTTCTTCAGCACTTCCAGCCCCTCGTCGGCGGCGTAGCCCTTGGCGATGCCGCCCAGGTCGAGCCGCATCCCGGCCTTGAACAACTGCACCGTATGCGCCTTCTCGTCCAGGCGCACGTTCCGCCAGCCGACCAGTGCGAGGGCGGCGGCCAACTTTTCCGGGTCGGGCATCTTCCGCGTCCGCCTGGCCTTCCGCCATAGCTGCACCACCGGCCCCACGGTCACGTCGAAGGCGCCGTCGGAAATCCGCGAGGTTTCCTCGGCCTTCGACAGCACGAAGAACAGCTCGTCGCTAACCTTTACCGGGTCGCCGCCCGATTTCGCGCACAGGCGCATCAATTCACTGGTCGGCTGGTAGTCGGTCATGGTAGCATCAAGGAAAGCGATCCTGGCGAACGCCGCGGCCGCCGCCTTGCCGGCCGTTTCCTTGTCCGGCGCATAGAGTAGGATTTTGAACTCCGTGCCCATGTGCACCTCTTGAAAGGTGAACCGGGACGGGGGCGGTTCGGCCCGGACGGCGCCGGCGGTAAGCACCGCCGTCCATAGGGTCAGGATGAATTGCGATCTCATGGGGAGGCGTCTCTCATTGCTTGGGGCGTGCTCGCCAAAACCAGTTTGGAGCTTAACACAGATGAGGCGGCGGATACAGCAGGCGTTCGGGGTTGGCGTGTTAGCGACGGCGTCCGCGGCCGTGTGGCTGGCGGCGGCGCCGGCGCCCGAGGCGGCGCGGGCGGACGACCAACCGGCCGCGGACGTGAAACCCTACAAGGAAACCATCCCCGGAAGCAGCGCGACCTTTGACATGGTCGCCATCCCCGGCGGCACGTTCCTGATGGGCAGTCCGGCAACCGAGAAGGGCCGCAACGACGACGAGGGGCCGCAGCATCCCGTCACGCTCAAGCCGTTTTGGATGGGCGCCAAGGAAGTGAGTTGGGACGAGTTCGACCAGTTCTGGCGGACGCGGCCGCCGGGCCAGAAGGAAGACGTCGAGCCGGAGACGCCCAAAAACGCCGACGCCGTGACCCACCCGACCAAACCCTACTCCGACGAGACGTGGATGCACGGCCGCGAGGGGCACCCGGTCCTCGGCATCACCTACCACGCCGCCATGCAGTATTGCCGCTGGCTGTCGATGAAGACCGGCAAGGTCTACCGGCTGCCGACCGAGGCGGAGTGGGAGTACGCCGCCCGCGCCGGCACGAAAACGGCCTACTTTTTCGGCGACAACGCCGCCGACCTGAAAGATTACGCATGGTACGCCGACGACGCCCCCGACGATCCGCAGGCGTGCGGCAAGAAGAAGCCGAACCCCTGGGGTCTGTACGACGTCTACGGCAACGTGTCCGAATACTGCCTGGACGAGTATCAAAAAGATTACTACTCCAAATTCTCGCTGACGATGGCGATGCTGCAGCCGGTGAACATCCCGGGCAACCGCCGGTTCGGCCACGTCGTCCGCGGCGGCTCGTGGGTCGATGACGCCGCGACCTGCCGCAGCGCGGCGCGGAAGGCGTCCGAAAAGAGCTGGATCAAGCTCGACCCGCAGCGGCCGCAGAGCATCTGGTGGCTGACCAGCGCCGACTTCGTCGGTTTCCGCGTCGTGCGACCGCTTGAGGAGCAGGAAAACCTCAAGGGCTATCACTCGAAGATCACGCTCGGCAGCAAGTGACGACGCTCCTACCAGCCCCGAGCGCGAGCGAGGGGTTTTGTCGAATCCCCTCGCTCGCGCTCGGGGCTGGTAATGAGCTTTTCCTTTTTACCCTCACGAGGACCCTTCATGACGAACACCCCGAAACCGGAAGTCGGCGGCGCGACGCGGCGCGACTTCCTCAAGGTCACCGGCGCTGCGGCCGGCGCCGCCCTGGCGACGTCGCTGTTCCCGTCCGGCGTCCACGCCGCCGGCAGCGACGCCATCAAGGTCGGCCTGGTCGGCTGCGGCGGCCGCGGCACCGGCGCCTCCGACAACGTGCTGCACTCCGCCCCCAACGTTCACATCGTCGCCCTGGCCGACGCCTTCGAGGACCGCCTGGACGGCTGCCGCAACTACCTGACCTCCAAAAGCGCCGAGGAGGACAAGGTCAAGGAACTGGGCAACAAGGTGGACCTGCCGAAGGAGCGCTGCTTCGTCGGCCTGGACGCCTACCAGAAATTGATCGACTGCCCGGAAGTGAACTACGTCATCCTGGCGACGCCGCCCGGCTTTCGGCCGTACCACATCAAGGCCGTCGTGGCCGCCGGCAAGACACTCTTCACCGAGAAGCCGGTCGCCAGCGACGCGCCCGGCATCCGAACCGTGCTGGAGGCCGCCGAGAAGTCCGAGGCGAATCACCAGGCGGTCGTCGCGGGCACGCAGCGCCGCCATCAGCTCGGCTACGTCGAATCGATGAAGCGCATCCACGACGGTGAAATGGGCGACGTCACCGGCGGCCGCGCCTACTGGAACCAGGGCGTCCTCTGGTTCAAGCCGCACCAGAAGGACCAAACCGAGGTGCAGTACCAGATGCGCAACTGGTACAACTTCACCTGGCTGTGCGGCGACCACATCGTCGAGCAGCACATCCACAACCTGGACGTGATGAACTGGGGTCTCAACGCGCACCCGGTGCGGGCCGTCGGCATGGGCGGCCGGCAGCGCAGCGTGCAGAATCCGGAAGACTACGGCGTCATCTTCGACCACTTCGCCGTGGACTACGAATACCCCAACGGCGTCCACGTCCTGAGCATGTGCCGGCAGATCGACGGCTGCGCCAACGACGTTTCCGAGGCGCTGGTGGGCACGAAGGGCCAGTGGCGCTCCGGCGGCTACAACCTCAACGGCAAAAGCGTCGTCACGCGCGAGCAGGACAAGGCGGCGCAGGACCCGTACGTGCAGGAGCACACCGACCTGATCGAAAGCGTGCGGTCGGGCAAGCCGCTGAACGAGCTGAAGCGCGTGGCCGAAAGCACGCTGACCTGCATCCTGGGCCGCATGTCCACCTACACGGGCAAGGCGCTGAAGTGGGAGGAGGCGCTGAACTCGACGGAGCAGCTGATGCCGGAACCGGCGAAGCTCGACTGGAACACGGAACTGCCGAAGTGGGCCGTGGCCGTCCCCGGCAAGACGTCGTTCGCGTGATCCTGGTCGCGTGGGGGGAGGGCGCGCCCTCCCCCCGTCTCGCTCCAGCAGGGAGGACCGTCATGCCTTCACCGTTCCCCGGAATGGACCCGTTTTTGGAAGCGCCGGACTACTTTCCCGGACTCCACGGAGGCATGATCGCCTACCTGAGGGAGTACCTCCAGCCGCGTCTGCCGGAACCGTATTACGCGGAAATAGCGGATCGTGCTTGGGTAGAAACTTCGCAACGGCCGCTTGAGCCGGACTTGAACGTCCTCCGCGCCGAGAAGCCGTCCGGCGACGCGGCCCCCAACGGCGGGGGTGTGGCCGTGGCGACGGCGACGCGGACGCAACCCGTGGTGGTCTCGGTCCCCCTGGAGGAACGCCGGGAAACCATCGTCGAGATTTATGCCCGGCGCGATCAGGAGCGGTTGGTCACCTCCATTGAGGTGCTGAGCCTGACGAACAAGACGCCCGGCCAACAAGGGCGCGACCTCTACCTGCGTAAGCAGCGTGAGCTGCTCAACGGCCGCGTCCACCTCGTCGAGATCGACCTGCTCCGGGCCGGCCGCCATACGACCGCCGTGCCGCTCGGCCCCATGCTCGCCAAGACGGGGCGGCTCGATTACCACGTCTGCATCCACCATTTCGATAACGCCGAAGATTTCTTCATCTATGCCATCCGCCTGCCCGACCGGCTCCCCGAAATCGCCGTCCCGCTCCTGCCCGGCGACCCGCCGGTGAACGTCGATCTGCAAGCGGTCTTCGACCGCTGTTACGACACCGGACCTTACCGGCGGCGCGTCCGATACGCCGAAGTCGTGCCGCCGCCGCCGTTACCGTCCGAACAGCAGGAGTGGGTAGACAAGCTCCTTCAGGACAAAGGCTTGCTCCCCAAACCCGGCTCGGCGTGAATGCTTCCCTTGCGGACGCCGCAAATGCAGGCACAATGAGAGTAGGAGACACCCGCGCGGACCTCGGCCCGTGTTAGGGCCAAGCGCCTGTCTCGTCCTTTAGTGCAGACCGGCATGGGAGCTACCCCCCTGGCCTGCGGGTGGGGCGGATGAAGAATGGCAGGGTGAAATCGACCCCCCAGACGGCGCCGACCCGGCGCGCGGACTTCGAGGCGCTGTACCAACGACACAGCCGCGAAGTCTGGGCGCTGGCCTACGCCCGTTGGATGAACGCCGACACGGCGATGGACGTGGCCCAGGAGGCGTTCCTGCGGCTGTGGAAACAATGGGAAGATGGCGAAGTCATCCTGAATCCGCGGGCCTGGCTGTTGCGGGTGGCCCGCAACTTGGCGGAGGACCACGCCAAGAGCGCGTTTCGGCGTAACGGCACGCACCCGCCGCAGACGATGAACGGAGTGCAGGGCCGCGAGCCGTTGCCGCTGGAAAGCCTGGAACGCGAGGAAACGTTCGGACAGCTGCGCGAAGTTTTGGCGCGGCTACAACAGACCGACCGCGAGATCCTGACCTTGCGGTACGCCCTGGACTACAATACAGATGCGATTGCGGAGACGCTGGGCATCAACGCCACCGCCGTTCATATGCGCCTTAGTCGGGCGCGGCAGCGGTTGGCGGACCAGCTCCGGGCGAATGGCGTTCACCACGCCCCGTAAAACAACCCATGCGGCGCCCGGTCGGGAAGGGCGCCGCTAACGTGAGACGGACGATGAGCTTACTCTCTCCACCTCCAGTTCCGCGCGGCGGCGCCCAACCGCCCGACGACGTGGACGACCTCCTGCGCGCCTTCTTCAAGGCGCAAATGCCGAAGTCGTGGCCGGCGCCGGACGTGCCGGCCTCGCGCCGCGCCGCATCGCTTCCCGTCGCCCGGCCGGTGAAGGGATGGCCGTTGATGCGCAGCCGGCTGGCCGTGGCGGCGTCGGTGGCGCTGCTGGTGGGCGGGTCGCTGTTGCTGGCCGAGGCGTTTCAGGGCCGGCCGAACGGGCCGGCGGGTCCGACCATCACCAACGGCAAGGCCGAGGCGTTGAACCCGGACGGGACGCCCAAGGCTCCTACCTCGCCCGAAATCCATCTGCCGGCCAAGATCAAGATCAACGAGAGCCTGATCCAGGAACCCAACGGGACCACGATTAAAGTGGACGTGATCGACTGGCCGACGACCCCGAAATGAGCAGGCCGCTCTACCGGCGGCCCGGCCCGGAGCGCTTCCGATGCGACGGTCCTTTGTGGCGTGGAGTTTGGGTTGTCTGCTGGCGACGGTCGGAGTCGCGCGCCCCGCGGAGCCGCGGGCGGAGACGGACAAAGGCGCGGCCTATCTGGGCGTGCTGTTCGGCCCGATTTCCGAAACCCTTTACGACCAACTTCCGCAACTCGCACGCGGCCAGGGCGTTCTCGTCACCCAGGTCCTCGCCGACTCGCCGGCGGAAAAGGCCGGCCTGCGCCGCAACGACATCCTCCTTCAGTACGACGATAAAAAGATCCACAATTGCGACGACCTCGTTCACTTTCTGCAAGGCGACGCGCCCGACCGCGGCGTCAAATTGACGCTGCTGCGCGGCGGCAAGGAGATCACCGCCGACGCCGCTTTGGCCCTCGGGCCGGCGATCAAGACGGCCCGGGAAGCCAAGAGCGGCAATGCGTCCGGCGACGTGGCGCCCGGCGTGGCCAAACCGAACGGGCCTGCCACGGTCAGCGTCGCCGCCACGCCGCTGGAACGCGGCCGTATGAAAGTCACCGTCGAGTTTTACCCGGATGGACAGGGCCGTTTGCAGAGGGTCAGCTGCGAAGGCGACACGAATGAAATCGATCGCGTGATCGCCGAGAAGGTTCCCGAACGAGAGCGCGGCATGGTCCAGGTGGCGCTCAAACGCATCCGGATGCTCAATTCCCCGAAGGACGGCGATATGGCGCCTCCCAACACGCCATGACCTCTTTTCCGATCCGATTGCAGTCCCGCACGGGAGTCCGGTCATGCCTATGAATGTGGACGAACAACATCGCTTTGAGATGCTTCAGGAACGTGAAGTGGATGATGCGTATGTACGAGAATACTACGGAATTGAGGGGTTGGCCGGGAACGCGGACTTGACGGCCGACATGGCGAAATATCGTGAGACGCTCCCCAAGCCGCCCGTCTGCGGCCCCGGCCGCTTTGACAGATATGTGATCGAGGGCTTTCTCCAAACGCGGAAACTTCTTCCGAAAAAATGGGAAGCGGCGCGTCTCGGCATGAAGCCGGCGATGCTGGAGACCGTAATCGCGCGGCGGCTGGACCTGCCAACGCCTTTGCGCAAGGAGTATGTCTTTTACGGATGCCTAATCGACGAAGAATTGGGCGACGATTTGATACGAGTATTACCGGGCCTTCGATTCCGGACGTTCTCCCATCACGAATCGTTTTGTGAAAGGCTTCACGACGCCCTGCGTACCAGCCTGGGCATCTCCGAACAGGACATGCGCGACGCCAAGTTGTGGTGCGCCACGGACCAGGCGCTCGGCGCGCAGGGTGATTATCCCAGGCGGTATGCCCAATACTTTGACTGTCTCACCTGCCAGCCGCTGAGTACGGCGCATCAAGTGTGGCTGGATTTCGGGAAGCCGTTGTTTCTCAGCCCCGATCGCTGCTCAAAGCTGTTTTACGTTCGGCACGAGGAGCAGCTGGCGCCCTACGCGGCGGGGAGGGGTGAACCCGAAGGGCTGGAACGCTATCGGGAAGCGCTGCCCGTGGGAGGAAACTGACCGTGCCTGAAGCGCTTTTCGCCGAGCGGCTGCAGTGGATGCTCCATGCCCTTGCTCCCGCGAACACGCCCCAAGGGCGGCGCTGTTATCCTGCCGCACTGAACCCGATGGACGCTCGCGTCGGAGGAGGGGAAACCATACGCGACATGTTCCGTCGATGCGTGGCAAATTCGCTAGGTGGATTTGTATCCGGATGCGCGATTGAAGATAACCTCGCCGTATTCGCCTTTGTCCGCTGGCGGGAAACGACGCGCTTGTCTCAAGTTCATATTCAAGCGATCAAGACCGAAGATTGCGACTTAAAGGATTACTATGCCATCGACGGGAAGGACCATGACGTAACGTACTATCGTCTCGACCTCGACCGGTTCATTGGCAAACTGTTCACCCACCCTTTTCCCCATGTTCACATCTCGCCCCACGAGACGCCTCGTTACGCGATCAACGGCTGGCAATCTGGTAACGTCGTCGTGGATTTCCTCGAACACGTTTACATTCAAAGCTTTCACGACAAGTGGGCGTCGTGGGCGGAAGGGATCTGGGGAAAGCACTGGGATGCGATGGGAAAGCCGGCGCACGAGAACCCGTTTCAGACCATTTTGAAAGCGGCGGTGGACAATCAGTATACGGTCCTCTTGCAATACGCGAGGGAAATTGAGATTCTGAAAAGCCTGTTATTCTCAAAAAAGGCGGAAGCGTTCCCGTTTCGCGTCGATATGGAACGCTGCCGCCTCCTGGCCTATTAGCCCGCGTCCGCCGACGCCGCCAGCCCTTCCTCATAACTCGGATAGCGGAGCACCACCGCCAATTCCTCGCGCATCCGGCGGTTGACGGTGCGGCGATTCACCCGATCCGCGTCGGAACCCCCTGCCGGCGGCGCGAACCGCGGCGGCGGCGCCCCGAGCACCTCGGCCATCCGCGTGTAGAAGTCGCGGCGGCGCACCGGCCGGTCGTCGCACACGTTGTAAACGCCCCCCGGCCGGCCGCGTTCCAGAGCGGCCAGGACCGCCGCGGCGCCGTCTTCGACGTGAATGAGGTTGAGCCATTGGTCGGGGTCGCCCGACAACGGCTCGCCGGCCCGCACGGTTTTCTCCCGAATTAGCCTTCCCGGCCCGTAAATGCCGGCGAAGCGCAGGATCATCGCGTCGGGCCGGCGCTGGTGCAGCAGTCGTTCCGCCTCCAGCACCACTCGCCCGGACTCCGCAACCGGCTCCGTCGCGGCCGACTCGTCCACCTCCCGTCCGTCGCTCTGCGCGTAAACTCCCGTGCTACTGACGTAAACGAAACGCCCTCCGTCGGCGGTCGCGTTCCGCCGTCCCGCCAATGCGGTCAACACGTTCGCCAGGCCGTCCACGTACACCGTCCGCATGTCCACGCCGGCCGTCCGGTCGAGGCCGACGCAATACGCCACGTCCGGCGCCTCCGGAAGGGCGCACAGACTGCTCGGGTCCAGTACGTCGCAGGGAACAGGCTCCAATCCGGATCGTTGAAACTCATCGGCGTGGCTGCGCGAGCGCGTGGCGGCGAAGACGCGCAAACCGGCCGCCCGCCACCGGGCCGCCACGCGCCGGCCCAGGTAGCCGCAGCCGATCACCAACTTATCGGACATGAAATGCGCCCCCGGCCTCAGTCGCCCTTGCCCTTGCCTTCCAGGAGGCGGTTCAGGCGTTCGGTCATCTCCTCTTCGGCGGCCGCGGTCCAGGTGAAGTCGTGCGGCGGTTTGAAGCCGCCTTCGCAGGTGAACGAGGCGGTCGGGGCGGGGCAAAGCGACAGTACGCCGAGCGTGCGGCCCTTGACGCTGACCTCGAAGCCGCTCACCTGGGCCAAGTCGTGTACGTCCAGCGTGCCGGGGGCCACCATGGTCGGGCCGTCGGTGATGAGCACTTCCTGTTCCAGCAGAAGCGGCGGCGCCACCGCGCCGGGAACCTGGGCGGCCACCCGGATCGGGCAGAGGCCGGCCATCCCCGGCTCCGCGCTGCTGACCAAAAAGCACGGCCCCACCCGCGCCGAACCGTCCGGCGGCGCCTGCCGCGCCAGCCGCAACGGGCCGGCGCCATTTTGGACGACAAAGCGGGTATCGGATAGGCGCAGGGACCGATGGAAATGCCGCTGGGAAATGGCCCGGACGCGCTGCGTCGCCAGCGGCAGGTCGCCGAGCATCCACGTCGCCGTCCAGGCCCCGATGCGCCGCGGGTGTTTGCGCGGCATGACGGCCACGAGCGCCTGGCGGCCGGCCAGCTGCGAGCTGCACAGACGTACCGGCGTCCGGTGGAACGTGCCGCCGCGTTCGCAGCGGAATTCGACTTGCAGTTCGAGGTCGAGGATGGGGACCAGGCTCGTCGGGCTGAGGAGGACGGCGTTGGCCAGCAGGCCGCGGCACTGGCTGGCGACAAACGTCTGGCAGGCGACGTTTTCGGCGCCGATGCGGACGAACAAGGTGGGTAGTTGCAGCCGGAGGTTGCGCAGGAACTCCTCGCGGCTCAGGAACGGCAGCGTGAGCTGACCGAGGACGTGGGTGCGGTAGAGGACCTCGGCCGCGGTGGTGGCGGTCGGCGGCGGCAGGCGGAAGAGGATGCCGTAGCGCTCGTCGCCGTCCTGACGGCGGAGTTGGTCCGCGGGGACGGGCGGTTGGCCCGGCAGGCGCAGGCTGAAGTCGCCTTTGCGTCGGCCGGCGCCGGGCGGCAGGCGCAGCAGCGCCTCGACCAGGACGGCCTCCGCATTCCAGGGAATGGGTTGGTCGTGCAGGGTCAGGCCGGCTTTTTCGTAGCTGTAGTGCAACGCCTGCGGCTGGGGGCTGATCCGGTACAGCGGCCAGAGGTCATTCATGGCCCAGTCGCGCCAGCGCTTGATCCAGAGCCACATCGAGTTCCTCCACGGAGGACGGCGCGGGAGGCGGGCGGCAGATCAAACAGTCCGCCGCCCGCGGCACACGGAATCGGAAGGGCCGGAACGCTTCATCGAAGACTTCCGGGATCTTTTGCAGGGGGAGCAACAGACTCGTGAAACCGGGCGCGTAGCCGGCCGGGTCTGTGAGCAGCGCCAACGTCACTAGCGCGTGGAGAGAAGCGACGGCGTGTATCGACGCCATGCTCGCGGGGATGGTGGTTTCCTTCACCGGGCCGCCGGGGTGAGAGTAGTCGGGCGGCGGAGCGTTGTCCACCACGACAGTGCGTTGTAGATGGCCGGCCACACAGCCGTAACAAGGGCCGCCGGGCGTGAACCAGTGGACGAAGCCGCCGATGCCGCCGCTGAGCACTTCGCCGAGGGTCCACGGCTTGTTGTGCCGGCACATGAGAGCGTCCCAGTGGTATTTGGCCGGCTCGTTGTCGGCGGCGCAAACGCCGAGGTCGGCCGCGGCCGCCGCCTCGTCGATGTCGCCCTGGCGTTCCGGGTCCATGAGGTCGCAGACGAGCAGGCGCACTTCCAGGTCGGGCCGGCGTTCCTTTAACCAGCGCTCGGCGAGGACGGCCTTGCGCTCGCCGACGGCGGACGGGGGGAACAGATGGCGCTCGACGTTGTGCGATTTGTAAACGTCCGGCTCGATGAGCGTAACCGCGGTGACCGCCCGGTCCCGACATACCATGTCGAGTACGGGCATCCCGCCGCTGCCCGCGCCGACCTGGACGAGATGAGCCATTCCACCCTCCCGAAGAGAACGAACCGCCAAGGCGCAAAGGACGCCAAGAAGACAAATTCTCATTCTTCCTTGGCGTCCTTTGCGCCTTGGCGGTTCGTTCTCTTATTATTTCGCCTCCGGCAATGGCCATTCTCCCGTTTCGTGCCAGATTTCATAGCACGCCAGCCAGCGCCACGCGGCCTGGATGGCGAAGATGCAGGTGAAACGGGCCGGGTCCCAGCGACTGGTGGCGCGGGTGCTGCCCTGTCTCCACAAGCAGAGGGTCTGGCCTTCCAACAAATGCGGACAGTGTTTCATGGCCGTCAGGACGCGCGTCTCCGGCGGCACGGTCGGGTAGCTCGACACCAGCCGGGTTTCCAGCTGGTAAACGTTGTGGCCCGGTTTGAGACAGTAGCCGAGCACCAGCGCGCCGCCGACGCGATGGACACGGATGCGGAAGGCGGGGTCGCGGCCTTCGTTGTACCGCTCGACGACCGGGATCTCGATGGTGAGCAGGCGGCGCTTGCCGGCTTCGCTGTCGAGAAGACTCATGGCGAAGTAGTCAGTAGTCAGTAGCCAGTAGTCAAAGGCATTCAGTCGGGGACGGCATCGCCTAATCCGCGACCGACTACTGACTACTGACTACTGACTACTCCTCTCAGTAGTGGCACGGGACCGATCGGATGGCGTTGATGACTTCCTCTTCGGGCACCTCGTCGGCGGCGCCGGCGAAGCCGGTGTCGCGGCGATTCATGAGGATGGCGCGGTCGCTCTCGGCGTTGCCGCGGAGGGCGTTGATGAGCTGCCGCCGCTCCAGGTCGTTCAGGGGACGGAAGTCCATGGTCGATACTCCTCTCCGGAAACCTTAAAGACAAGGCGACTCCGGCTCGGGGCCGAAATCCGCTCACCCATCCTCGCGGCCGGCCAACTCCGCCAACAGCTGGTAGACGCCGCGGTCCACGTAGTCGTCGTTGACGTCGACCGCCAGAGGCTCGCCGCCGCGGACGACGCGGTAACGGACCTCCTTCTGTCGCACCAGAACACAGACGGCTTCGCCGCCGTCGGCCAGGGGCAGGGTGAGCATTAGCCCCGGGCCTCCTTCGTCGCACATCGCCTCGAAACGCACGCCCGTCAGCTGACGGTAGAGGCGGTCGATGCGTTTCGCGTGGGCCTCGAGCGTCGGCCAGAGAGGGTGCAAAGGGCGCGCCAAGTCAGGCCCGATTGTCAGTTCCAACTGCAGGGGGCGGTAGTCCGATTCGCCCCCGCCCAAAGCGTACCAGGAGAATCGCAGATCTCCCAAACACTGGACGTTCGGCCGCGGCTGCTGGGCGAACAACGAAGCGGAGGCGTCGGGGCCGTCGGCCGTGCCGATGCCGAAAACGCCTTCGCCGCCGCGGAGTCCGGCGACCCATCCACTGTCGCCATTATAATCGCCGTCGCTGGGGTGGCGCAGGCTGCCGGGGTGCGTATGCACCACCCCCACGATGGTTAGGCGCCGATCGCGCTGGCGGACCACCCGGTACGCCAGCGCCTGGGCTTCGCTGTTGAAGCGGACGTGGGCGACTCCGGAGTCGGCTTCGGCCCCGGCCGGCAGCGTGGCCAGCACCACGGCTTCCTCGGTGTCCCGCAGTCCCAGCAGCACCCAGCCGGTTTCCTCCTCGCCGCGCGCCGCGGAACGGTGGGAGGCGTATTCCTCAAACAGTGTGTGGGCGACCCCGTCGGTCACCAGAACCCGCCGCAGCGGCCCGTAAGGCACGCGGGAGGCGGATGGGACGCGCGCGGCAGTCGGGAACCGTCGCTGCGGGCGTTGCAGCGAACGGTTCACTGAGTCGAGCAGCCGGTCGGCCGTGCGTTTCAAGGCCTGCCACATGCTTGCTTCAATTCGGCCACGGCATAGACGCCGTGGATAGCCCGCCGAACCACGGCTTCGACCTTCCCAGACGCCGCGCCTCCTCCCTTCCTATCGGCATCATACCCGCCGCGCCCGAGGGAGTCAAAGTGCGTGGCCTTGCGGCCAAGGGCGGTTCACCGTTTTCATGGCCTATCCGGGGGGCCACTTGGGCGACGGGAATCACGGCGGCAAGGCCGGCCGTTGCCACTCGCCGAGCTGCCGTTGCAACTCTTCATACGTCAGCGGCCGCCGCGGCACGCGGAAAAAGCCCTCCGCCAAGGAGGCAATCGTCGTGTGCGCCGCCTGGACGCGGTGTACTTCCTGTTCCAGCCGCCGCAGCCACGCCGGCACGTCCAGGCCCACGCCGGCCGGCGTCTCCGTGAACGCCCGCACTTCCGTCCGCAGCCGGGCGAACGCCCGCCCGCCGTCCCCTTCGCGCGCCCCGCGCATCGCCGGCTCGATCAAGGCGCACAGCCGGTCCAGCGCCAACGGCTTCACGAAGCGCTCGCCCAGCCGATCCGACACCGTCCCGAGACGCACGCCGCACGCCCGCTCCAGCCGGTCCAGCGCTTCCAGACAGCGCACCGCCCGCTCGCGCGTGAACTGCGTCAGCGATTGCTCCCACAGCACCGCCGCCGCGTCCCGGCCGCGCCGCGCCAACACCTCGTGCGCCAGCACCAGCGGCCGGAACTGCCAGGCGTGCCGCTCGTACAGCGCCTTTAACCGCAAAAACTCCAGGAAAACGTGCAAATTCTCGCCGTAGTCCGACTGCGTCGTCGTCGTGTTGTAGTCCTTGTACTCCTCATAATTTTCGACCACCGCCTGGAGCACGATCTCCAGGAAGCGCACGGCGTCCTCGCGGCGCACCGACCGGCCGAGGTCGTCCATCAGCTTCACCGGATGAAGCGGGTCGGGATTGTCGCGGAGATAATCGAGGTACGGCCCGACGCCGCGATGCAACACGCCGCGCAGGTTCGCCAGCGTCAGGAAGCGGGCGTGGAACAGGTCGCCGCCGTATTGCCGCACGAACGTCTGCAACGCCTGCCAATCCTTTTCCGAGGCCAAGGTTTCGAGTACGGAGAGTCGTAAACTCCGGCTGTGTTCCACCCACAGGGCCAGAAACGGGGCCGTCAGCCGTTCCAGCACCGACACCAGTTCGCGGTCGCCGGCGTGTTCCTCCGGCCAGTCGGCCGCGGAATCGACGACGCATTCGAGTACGGCCTGGTAGGCCGCCTGGAAGAAGTGGTTGAACTCCGTCACGCCGCGGCCGCGCGGCGGCAACGCCTGTTCCATCGTTCGCGCCGCCGCCAGCAGGTCGAACGTCTCGCGCACCAGGCCGAGGCGCGGCAGGTTGGCCAGCAGGGCGCGCAACACGGTCTGGGCGGTGCGGACACGCAGGACCTGCCGCGGCGAACCGCCCTCCGTCAGCGGCGCGAACAGCAGCGATTCCTTGCGGAAGTGTTCCAGAAACGACGGCAACGCCTGCCGGGCCGCCTCCGGCTCGCCGCGGAAGAGCGCCTTTTCCAACCGCAGGGCGTCCGGCTCCCACGGCGGCGACGCCCCATCGTCGTCTTCCGGCGCGTCTTCGCCGCCGGCCGCGCCCCGCAAGGCGCCGACGGCCAGCGTCAGGTCGAGGCAGGCGGCGATGGTCGTGTAAAGCAGTTGCTCCTTGAGGACGCGGCGGTGGTCGTATTCCACCAGGGAATCGTAGGCGCCCGACGGTTCCGGCAACGGCTGGCCGTGAACGGCGTCGAGCAGCGTCAACATCTTCCGCCGCATGTCGCGGGCCGTGTGCAGCCATCCCGCCGGCGGCAAATCGCCGGCGGCCGGCCCTTCGGACGGCGCCAAATAGCGCGCGGCCACCTGCCACAGCCGGGCCAGCGTCGTCAGGAAGTGCAGCCGCCGTTCCAGCCGTTCGCCCTCGCGCTCCAGGTCGAACTCGTCCGTCGGGGCGCCGCCGTCGGAAACCTCGCCTTCGGAATCGTCGGTGGTGTCCTGATAAGTCACGTCCTCGTAAGCCGCCCCATAGAGGTCTTCTTCCCCCTCTTCTTCGTCCTCCCCCGCCTCGGCGAGGTCCAGCGCCGGGACTTCCCAGTAGTCTTCGCCGTTGGCTTCCAGGTAGTCGAAGAACTTGACGACCAGCGCCCGACGTTCTTCCGGGGAAGGCAACCGCGCCTCCCCTGCGGCGTCTTCGGATCGGGTAAGTCCCAGCATCCAACGCAGGGCGAGGCCGTGGAACGAGTAGGCGCCGTCTTCCAGGGGAACCTGTTCGGCCTGCCCCAGCCAGCTGGCCAGCAGCGCCAGGGCGGAACGGAAGTCGCCCTTGCCGAGCAGGGCGTCCACGACCAGGGCGAACGCCTTGGCGGAGTGAAAATGGTCGAGTTGGCCGCGCCAGAACGCCAGGTCGGCGGCGGCCTCGCCGCGGCGCCGCCACCCCGCCAGCGCCGCCGCCACCTGCCGGGCCGACGCCGCCGCCTCGCCGCCGTGGACCCGCCGCACCTCGCTCACCTCCACCGTGGCGAACGGGTCCCACCACGCGGCCAGCCGGCCCATGCCCTCCGCCAGCGAACGGGTCAGCGCCTCGTCGCCGGTCGCGGCCGCCTCGCCGCTCAGCCGGGCGTAGAGGTTGAAAATCTGTTCCACCACCTGCACCAGCTCGTCCAGCCGGCCGTCGCGCACGCCGTCCTCGCGGGCCGCCGACAACGGGAACAAACCCTGAAACCCCAAAATGTTCCACGGATCGGCGAACGCCCCGCAGGCGACGCCGCGATACAGCAGGTCCTCGACCTCCGGCAGCAGCGCCGCCGCCCGCCGCGGTTCGCCGCGCTCCGCCTCGACCTGGCCGCTCGTCAGACGGTTCAGCACCTCGCTCAGCATCCGCACCGAAACAGCCGGGATGCGAGCCGCCTCCTCGCGGCTGGCCTCCGAATGCCCCATTTGCGCGTAAATAAGGGCGAGATAGCGCTGTTGCAGCTGCGCCGCCCGGTGGCGCGCGAGGAAGGCGTTGAGACCTTGCCGGGCGCCGCCGAACGGTTGGCGCGTGGCCGACGCCTCCTGACGCAGCCGGTCCCCGTGAGCGCCGCCGCGCTTGCGCAGCCATTGTTCATAAAACGCATCCCGATAGCGCGCGATGTGCGGCAGCAGCACGGCCAGCGTCGTCGCCGAGTCGTGCGCCGATGGCCCGGCGCCGCTGACGCCGGACGCCATGAGCACGGTGCCGGCCAGCACCGCGGCGCCCTCCCACAGCACGTCGCCGCGGTCGGGCGGCGCGGCCTGTTCGACGCGCGCCAGGATGGCGTCGAGGGTGATCGCGCGGGCGACGTACCGGCGGTAGCGGCCCTGGTTGTCGATGTGGTGCGGGTCCCACTCGCCGAAGACGTAATTGGGGCGGCGGTTGACGGGATGGCCGTGGTCATAGGCGCGCACGTCGAGGGCGAATTCGTCCAGCAAGTCGGGGTCGAACTGGGCCTCCGCCAGCAGGCCGGGGTCGGTCGCCTTGAGGATTTCCAGGGCCGTATCCACGAGGTCATGGTAGCGGCCCCATGCCGTCCCCGCGCCCCGGATGTGGAGCGGTACGGGCCGATGGCGTTCGTGGTCGTAGGGTTCGCCCTGCGGCCGCGTTTCCAGCACCGCGATCGGCCGGTGGCCGACGTAATCGTTGAGCCGGTTGAGTACGGCGGCGACGGCCCGGTCTTCGTCTTCGACCGGGACGCCTTCGGCCAGCACCGCCTCGAAAACGCGGACCAGAAAGAACGGCGTAAACAGGTCGCGATTGTCCAGATGGGCCAGCAGGTCGGCGTGATGCGCCCGGTAGGCCGGCAGAACCCGGCTGGCGAGGGCCAGGGCGGCTTCGGCCTGGCGCACGTCGCGGAAGGCGGCGGCCGTGGCGTGCAAATTATGTAGCACGGCCGTCAGTACGTCGAGCAGCGCCTGCCAGGGGGCCGCTTCGCCGTGTTCGGCGAGGAACGCATAGGCGTCGTTGAGCTGCTTTTGCCAGCGCGGGTCGGGCCGGCCGTCGGAGAAGTTCAGCCAGCCCAGCAGCCCCGACAGCGACGCGGACTGTTCCAATTCTGTGAGACGTTCGTTCACCGCGACCCCTCTTGCCTATTCGGTCGGCGTCATTGCAGCATAGCGGGGACGGCGGCGCCTTGCCAGCCGGGCTTGTGCGTTCGCCTGGCTGCCCGGAGCAGTGCCGACTAAGATGCCATCGAAAGCGCGTCCACCCTGCCAAGACTCCATGCAACCCGCGAGACCCCATGCGCAAACAATCTATTGAAGATCCAGTACGGCGACTGGCGGCAATCGTCATCGCGTCGGCGCTCGCCGGGCCGGTATCGGCCGCCGCGCCGCGCGTCTTTTGGGCGTCCGACCCGGTGCGGCCGGACGAAACGGTGCTGCTTCAGGGCAGCGACCTGGGCGGATCGACGGCGGTGGTTGAGCTGGCGCGGCTGGGCGACGAAAGGCCAACCGCGCCTTCGGCCGCGCCGGAAATCAAAGACTGGACGCGTGCGCCCGTGCTCCAGGGCGACGCCCAGGCGCTCAAGTTCGTCGTGCCCGCCCCCTGGTCGATGGGCGTCTTCGCCTGCCGCGTCACGTCGGGCGGCGCCACGTCGGAACCGACGTTCCTCAACGCCCCCGACCCTTGGTGGGTTCAGGGCGACGAAGGCGACGCGGCCAGCCCCGGCGGTTGGCTGCGCGTGTTGGGCAAATGTCTCAACATTGGCGGCCGCGCCTGCGTGCGGCTCGACCCCGGCCAGGGGACGCCGACGGTGCTCAGGCCGAAGGCCGCGGACGATTACTCGCTGCGGTTCGAGCTGCCGGACGATCTCAAACCCGGTTCGTACACGGTTTGGGTGCATAACGGCTGCGGCGGCGACGCCGCGTGGCGATCCGCCGGCGCGATGACGATTCAGGCGCCCCCGGCCGTCCCCACGGCGGTCTACAGCGTTCTCGACGCCTGCGGGCCGGAGGCCGCCCGGCAGATGCGCGATTCGCTCATCAAGTACAACCAGCCGGTCGATCGCACCGACGGCATCCTGGCGGCGCTCAAGAAGGCCAAGGAAAACGGCGGCGGCGTCGTTTACTTCCCCGCGGGCCGATACGCCGTCAAGGGGTCTTTGGCCGTCCCCGAACATACGGTCCTCCGCGGCGAGGGCGAGGGGCTGGTGACGCTCTGGTGGGGGACCGGCCATTTCAACCTCGACGGCGGCGGCCCGCAGGGTCGCGCCAAAATCGACGAGCCGAAGCCGCCGCCGACGCTCATCTCCGGGCCGGACTTCGCCATCGAAGACCTGAGCCTCTACCTGCCGTTGGAGTACCAGCAGGGCATCGTCGCCGACCGGCGATTGCGGATGAATAAAGTCCGAATCCGCATCGACCACTACTGGTTGGTGCAGGGCCGGGGCGACGGCGTGGTCGCCCGGCTGGGCCGCAACTTCCAGGTCACCGACTGCGACATCCTCGCCAAAGGCGACGGGCTGGTTCCCGGCCGATACGGCGTGATTGCTCACAACCGCATCGCCGCCAACAAGAGCAACACGCCGATGGGCGGCTCGCGCGAAGTGATCGTCGAGGACAACCAGTTCGTGAGCATGGACCCGACGGCCTACCAAAACATTGCCGGCTCGGGGCGCGACATCTACTATGCGCATAACCACCACGAAACGCTTTACGCCCAGCAGGCCGACTACTCCTTCACCTTCGACGCCGGCGGCGGCGCCTACCTCGGCGGCGTCGCCGACGTTCAGGGAACGCACGTCACGCTGGCGGCGGACCCGACCTATCCGAAATGGGCGCCGGAGAAAAGCGACCTGTGGCGGCGGGCGGCGCTGTTCGTTCTGGACGGCCGGGGCGTGGGCCAGTGGCGCGACGTGACGGCCAACCACGGCCGAGATTGGGCGATCGATCGCCCGTTCGACACCGCACCCGACGCTTCCTCGGTGGTCACGATCGTGCCGTTCAACGGCCGGGTGCTGATCGTCGGCAACCACTTCGAGGACGCCAACTGGGTCAACGCCGGCTACGGCACCTCGATCGACGTGGTGTGCGCCGGCAACGAACTCTTCCGCTGCGCCGATCTGATGAACTTCGGCGTGCGCGCCGAGGACTGGTTCGAGCCGTCGTGGCACGTGCAGTATTTCGACAATCGCGTGGCCGAGGGACGGACCAAGGTCGGCTCCAGCGGCGACGGCCGCAAGGCGGATCGCTACTCCGGGCCGCTGACGCGCTGGGCGGTCCATCGCCGCCTCAAGCTGACCGCCGACAATTGCGGCGGCGTCTCGATTGACGGCAACCTCCGCGACGTGGTGGTCGAAGGCTGCGAGTTGAAGAACCCGGAGAGCAGCGTCAAGGTCGATGGGGCGGCGCAAGGCGTGTTGTTGCGCGACAACTCCTTTGGTGGAACGGCCGCGCCACGCTACACCGGCGACGGTCTGAAGGACGCGGTCGTGCCGCCGGGCCTGCCGCCCAAGCCGAAACCGTAAACGCGTTTGCCACGCGAAATGTAAGAGCCGGCCTTCTGCGGATTGACGATTCGTACACCCGCAAGACGGTTTACGGAAAAGTGCCGGAATCGAAAGCTAAATCCAACTCTTGGGGTATCGCTTTTGATTCGGGCGAAAGGGCGGGGTCTCCCCGCCCTTTCGCCCGGTCGTTGCCGGAATCGAAAGCTACGCCCAACTCTTGGGGGAGCGCCATGTCCGCGATCTTCTTTGCCATGCCACCGACGTTGGCCGCGGCCTGGTTCGTGGCGACGACGACCGCTCGACCGCTGGGCGCGAACGCCTCCGGCACGCCGTATGCTACTCTCCCTCACCGGCCTGCCGCCCGACCTCAAGCGCAAGAAAGGAGCGGCCCGTGGCCGAATCCACTGCCCAGCCGCCCCTAAATCCTGTTGCCGAATCGACCGTGCTGCCGGTCGCCGACCCGGTCGCGGAGTTGCCATCCCGTGGAACGGTCCCCGGGCGCGTTTCGACCGCCGTGTGGGCGGCGAACCTCATCGCAGTCGTCCTGCCGTTTCTGGGCCTGGTGGCCGCCGCCCTTTTCCTCTGGGGCTGGGGCTTCCGCTGGGTCGATCTGGGCCTCCTCTTGGGCATGTACGCCTTAACCGCCCTCGGCATCACCGTCGGCTTCCACCGCCTGTTCACCCACCGCTCCTTCCAGGCCAACGGGGCCGTCCAGCTCGCCCTCGGCGTCCTCGGCTCGATGGCCGTGGAAGGGCCGCTTTTGTACTGGGTCGCCCTGCACCGCCGACACCACCAGAACAGCGACGCGGCCGGCGACCCCCACTCGCCGCACACCGAAGGCAAAGGCGTCGTCGGCCTGCTGCGCGGCCTGTGGCACGCGCACGTCGGCTGGGTCTTCCAGCCTGACCCGCCGGACCTGTACCGCTACGTCAAAGACCTCCAACAGAGCCGTCTGCCGCGCCTGGTGAGCGCGCTGTTCCTGGTGTGGGTAGTGATCGGGCTGCTGATCCCGGCCGCCGTGGGCGGCCTCGTGAGCGGGACGTGGATGGGCGCGTGGCTGGGCCTGGTTTGGGGCGGCTTGGTCCGCGTGTTCCTGGTCCACCACGTCACCTGGAGCGTCAACTCGGTCTGTCACCTTTGGGGCATGAGACCCTACCGCACGGGCGATCAGAGCCGCAACAACTTCCTGTTCGGGGTGCTGGCTATGGGTGAGGGATGGCACAATAGCCACCACGCCTTCCCGACTTCAGCCCGTCACGGCCTGCGCTGGTGGCAGCCCGACGCGAGCTATTGGTTCATCCGCCTCCTCTGGCTGTTAGGCCTGGCCCGGAACGTGAAGGTGCCGACGAAGGAGGCCGAGGCGCGGGAGCGAAGGACGGGACGCAACGGGCCGGGGACGGCGGCGCCGTCGGCGGGGTGAGGATAAGAAAAGCGGTCGGGATTGCACAGTAGAAAGCCTCGGCGAGTTGGGCGTTCAAACGCCCAACTCGCCGAGGCTTTCTACTGTGCAATATCATAGCGGCCGGCGTAAGCCGGCCGGTGTAGCATAGCGGCGCGGAACGGAAGACGCACCGGCCGGCTTACGCCGGCCGACCGGGTCGTCGTGGTCGAGAAGCGGCCGGCGCCGGAAACGCCGGCCGTCCCGGCGCCCGTTCCTAAGCCGGCAACGGCCCCCGTTTCCGCCGTCGCACTCGAATGGAAGGCGTTCGACGCCGACAAGCCGCGGCCCGGTCTCTACCGACAGGCCGGCGACCAGTATCTGCACGAAGACGCCGACCCGGCGTCGGCGGTGCGGTGCTACGGCCAATCGCTCAACGGCGCCTCCGACAAGGACCTGGCCATCTCGCCCGACGACGACTTCGTGCTCATGATTGTGAAGGAAGCCCGACAAAAGGAGAAACGCGATGCGAAAAAGCATGATTGAAGCGGCGGCTTTGGCCGCGTTGCTGCTCGGCGCCGCGCTGGCCTCATGCCAGCAGCCCGGCCCTTCGCCGCCCAAAACGGAGAAGACCCCGGACGTTAAGGTCCCGGACGTGAAAGACCAGCCCGATAAGTCGAAGCTGGAGGAGATGATCGAGAAGGCGCTCAAGGACAATCCCGATCTGCGGCTGGCGCAGGCCAAGCTGGCCGAGGCAGAGGCGGAGCTGAACCGGGCGCGGCTGCTGGTGGCGCAGAACGTTGCGGTGCAGTATCACGCCGTCGAGGCCCAGAAAGCCGCCGTGCAGAGCGCCATCAGCGAGCTGAAGAGGATGAAGCAACTCGGCGCAACAGGCGCCGTTCAGACTACCATCGTGGACATCGCGGAGCAAAAGCTCATCGACGCCAAGGCCAAGCTGGCGAGCCTGGAGGCCGAATTGCCGTACCTCCTCGGCCAGCAGGCGGAGGGGAAGATCGACGCCAAACTCCGCACTTGGCTTGAGAGCAAGGGCTTGCCGCAGCCCGCCGACGGCGCGGCGGCGGACTATGACAAATATCGGACGGAATATATCCGCCACTATTACCTGGATCTGTACGGCCGCCTGCCGACGGCGGAGGAAGCGGCTGCCGCCGCGCTGCCCAAGCCCGGCATCCAGGGTCCGACGGCCGACCGCATCCGCGCGGCGCTGGACAAGCCGTTCACGTTAGACGCTAAAGAATTGTCCCTGGAGGAGTTGATCGCCGCGCTGGACAAGGCGTTTCAGGAAGCCAATTCGGGGCTGCTCATCAAAAACAATACGGATTCGGGGATCGTCCACGTCCCCGTCCGATTCGACCGTATGCCTTTCGGGGCGGTGCTGGAGTGGATCGAGGATACGGTCCCCGATTGCCGCGTCGTTGTACGCGACTACGGCATCGTCATCGCGTTGAAAGACCAGCTGCCGCCGGGGGCGCCGTCGCTGCGCGATTTCTGGAAGGGGGGCAAGGGCGAAGACAAGGCACCGGCGAAGGAAAGCTCCAACAACGCCAAGTAAACGAGCAAAAGACTCATTTTGCGGGCGGGCGGCCGGGGCAAGAAGCTCCGGCCGCCCGCCGTGCTATTTTCCCGCCGCGCCCGAGATGTTGATGTACGCCCGTCGCCTCCCCTACAATGGAAGATGTCGGCGCGTCGCCCCTCCTTCCGCCGCCGCTTTCTTTCCCCCAGGAGCGATTGATGTCCGTAGGCGTCCGACCCACCACCCTCAAAGACCTTCGCGCGAGCGGCTGGACTTCCAAAACGGTCAAGGAAGAAGTTCGCGCCAACTTCCTGCGTATGCTTCAGGCCGGCGAAGACCTCTTCCCCGGCATCGTCGGCTATGAAAATACCGTGCTGCCGGAGATCAACCTCGCCCTGATCGCCGGCCATGACGTGCTCTTTCTCGGCGAGAAGGGTCAGGCCAAAAGCCGCCTGATGCGCTCGCTGGTCCGCTTCCTCGACGACGAAATCCCCTTCATCGACCACCCGTCGCTGCCGGTCCACGAAGACCCCTACCAGCCGATCACCACGGCCGGCAAACGCCTGCTGGCGGAGACGCCGGAGGAAGAGGTGCATATCGGCTGGTGGCCGCGGAAGCAGCGCTACGCCGAACGGCTGGCGCCGGGCACGAAGTTCGCCGACGTGATCGGCGAGATCGACCCGGCCAAGCTGGCAGCCGGCGTCAGCATGAACGCCGAGGAGGCGCTGAGCTTCGGCCTCATCCCGCGCATGCACCGCGGCATATTCGCCATGAACGAGATCCCGGAACTCGATGAATTGGTGCAGGTCGGCCTGTTCAACATCCTCGAAGAGCGCGACGTGCAGATCCGCGGCTACCCAGTCCAGTTCGACCTGGACGTGCTGATCCTGTTCTCCGCAAACCCGGCGACGTATAACCGCAGCGGCAAGGTGATCCCGCAGCTCAAGGACCGCATCGGCTCGCTGATCCAGACGCATTACCCGCTCGACCGTTCCGTCGGCATCGAGATCATGGAGCAGGAGTCGGGCGTCGACCTCGGCGGCGACTTCCCGGTGGTGGTGCCGCTGTTCATGAAGGAGATCATCGAGCAGATCAGCGTTTGCGCCCGCAAGTCGAAGTACATCGACCACCAGTCCGGCGTCAGCGCCCGCTTTTCCATCGCCAACTACCGGACGATGGTGGCCAGCGCCCGCCACCGCGGCGTCCGGCTGGGCGAGAAGCCGGCCGTGCCGCGCATCAGCGACTTGGGGCATCTCTATACGTCGTCGCTGGGCAAGCTGGAGTTGGACATGATGGGCAGCCAGCAGATGTCGGAGCGGCAGGTGATCGAGGCGATGATGGCGGAGGCGATCGGCAAGGTGTTCGCCGAGTACGTGGAGAAGAACGGCCTGGACGAGATCGTGCAGGTGTTCGGCAAGGGCGTGAAGATCGAGGTGGGCGACCTGCTGCCGTCGTCGCAGTACGCGGAGCGGCTGAAGCGCGTGCCCAAGGCGTGGGAGAAGGCGTTCGAGGTGAACCCTGGTACGAGCGAGGCGGTGCGGGCGTCGTGCATCGAGTTCGTGCTGGCGGGGCTGTACGCCGGAGACCGCATCTCCCGGTCGCAAAAGCACGGGAGGATCACATATGAGATCCGATGACCGGCCAGGGGCGGGGCGGTAGAATGGGGCGAAAAGCCGGGAGGGATATGACATGCCGCGAACTACGACCAAACCTCCGAAGAAGACGAAGGCCGGCGCGAATGAAACGGCCACGAAGCAGCCGCCCAAGGCGCCGGCGGTCGGCGAAGTGCTTACGCTGGCGGAGGCGGCTGCGTACCTGCGCCTGCCCGAAGCGGAAGTGGCGCGCCTGGTCCAGACCGAGGGGCTGCCGGGCCGCGCCGTAGGCCAGGAATGGCGCTTCCTTAAGGCCGCGCTTCAGGACTGGTTGCGCACCCCTCCGATCAGGGGAAGCAAGGAGGCCATGCTTTCCGTCATCGGCTCCTGGAAGGACGACCCTTTCCGCGATGATATGCGAAAAGAAATCAACAGAATGCGGGGCCGGCCCATAATCGAGGACAGCGAGTGACCATCCTGGATACGGACATCTTCACCTTGCTGGCTTCGGGACATCCCCGTGTCGCCGAGCGCTTTCGGCGGGAGGAGGATCAGGTCGCGTTGACGATCGTTACTCGGATTGAAACCCTTGAGGGCCGCTTTGCGTTCCTGATGAAGGCGGCGGATGGCCAGCAACTTCTGCAAGCACAGCAGTGGCTCGAACGCAGCGAGCGGGACTTGGCCAATTTCCTTCTCCTTCCATTCGACGCCGCGGCTGCGACCGAGTTCGACCGCCTGCGGCAGAACAAGAGGCTCAAGAAAATCGGCCGCGGCGACCTGCTCATCGCCGCCGTCGCCCTGGGGCGCCGGGCACTTCTTGTCTCCCGTAATCTCCGGGACTTCCGCCAGGTTCCCGGCCTGCGCGTGGAGAATTGGGCTGATTGACGGGGGAGCCAAAGAGGACTGCTTATGAGATTGTGCATTGGTTGTCATGCGGCGCCGTCTTTGGCCCTTTCCTGCGAGGCGTGGCGGAGCTTCGTCCAGTCCACCGCCGCGACCCAGCATCGTTGGGCGGCGTCGAACTGCACGATGCCATCGATAAGCATCGGGTCCGGGCGGCCCTCGTCGTCCGCGTCATCGGTGTAGAACGTGAAGCGCATACCATCGCGCAGCTGGACGCCGAAACGCTGAAGGTCCTGGAGCGTTCCCCGGCAAGTCAGCTTGAGGCGATTGGCGTCGTCCAGATTTTGGAAATCCGCGTAGATCCGGGGTTCGCTCATACAGTTGCTCCCTTCACGGCGAGCGGTTGGGATTCAGCACGGTTGGCTGGAATAGGCGAGCCGCCTGGTCCGGCGTCAGTCCTTTCAGGACCGCGTGGTGCGGGTTACGCCGGGTCGGTTTGGGAACGACGTCGCCCCCGGCCGCCCGTATTGCCCCCGCGGTCGTGACGCCGACGTGCCGATGCGGCACGCCGGGGTAACCTGTGCCGGGGTCCGGCTTGGTCAGGTCGGCGAGCGACAGCCCGGCGGCGGCATTCACCGACACGTTATCGAGCTTCCCGGTCGTGTCGAGCGTCACGCCCGATCCCTGGGCGAAGTCGTCGGGCCGATTCAATCCGCCGCGGACCACGACGGCGTCGTCGGGAAGGGGCGTCATTTCGTCTCCCGCAGTGTCGCCCGCCGGTTGCCGGGCGCGCCGGATCGTTCCTTCTGTCCGCCATCCTACCTTTTTCCGTGCGATGAAGGAAGCGAAGGGATTATCGACATGGCTGGCGCCGCCGACTTCGGCTTCGCGAGACGGTTTATTGCTCATGGGTCACCTTTTCTCGGATGGAACGGATGGAGAGCCTTCCTGAACTCCGGGGCATTGTGCCATGAACACGCGGCGGGGGGCAAAGCGGTGCCCGAGTCGTCGATGCTGCAAGACCTAAATGCTGACGCCGAAACAGCTTAGTGAAAACGACTTGCACGGACTGCCTTACACGGCGCCTTGGCAGGGCCACGACTTGTGCATCGCATATTGAGCCGCCCGGCCGCTACAATGAATGAGCACGCCCTTCCAGAATGGACGAAGCGGCACCCACAGAGCGACGACTGGAACCCCAATGCCACAAAAAGACAAACTCGGCGGCGTCATCCACACCTACCAGAAGTTCGACCCCGTCGCGTTCCCCAGCCCGACCGCGCCGCCGCCGGACCTGGTGACGCCGGCCTTCGAGCACCTGCTCCACTACGGCAACACGCGCCGCCTCACCGAAGAAGAGCTGGCCCGCGCCGTGCGCATCGACCCCAGCCAGATTCGCGGACTCGGCCCCAGCCTCGACTACCTCCGCGCCATGCTGGAGGAACGCAAGCGCAAGATCCTGCAAACCTATGAGACGGGCCAGGTCGAAGCGGAGGCGCACCGCAACTTCCACGACCAGGCCGGGCAGATGAAACCGCCGGGCAAGATCGCCCGCCAGTTCCAGGAGGCGGTGCGCGAAGAACAGTTGCACGATCTCGAACAGCTCTGGTATCGCTCCGGCGACGAGCACGGCCCATTCGCCCGCCAACTCTTGCAACTGGCCGAACGCCTCGGCGAGAAGTATCAGGTCGATGAACTGGCGTCGAAGTATGAATTCACCGGCCGGACGCCGATGGACGTACCCAAGGCGCTGGAGGTCAAACAAGAGCTGGAAGCGATCGACAAACTCCTCAAACAGATCGAGGAGGCGGCGAAGACGGCCCAGATCGGCATCATCGACCTGGAGGAGTTGGCCCAGTTCGCGGAGCCGGGCGACATCGAACAATTGGCACAGTTGCAGGAGCAAATCCAGGAATACCTGAAACAGATGCGGGAACAGCAGGGCATCGAGGAGGGCAAGCGCGGCTTCGAGATGACGCCGCGGGCCTACCGGCTGTTCCAGTCGAAGCTGCTGACGCGGATCTTCGAGCAGTTGCAGGCCTCGCGTTCCGGCCGGCACCAGGGTCCGATCATCGGCGAGGGCGCCACGGAGATGCAGCAGACGCGGCCCTACGAATTCGGCGATTCCGTGACGCACATGGACATTCCGTCGTCGTTCGTCAACGCCCTGCTGCGGTCGGGGCCGGGGCTGCCGGTGCGCATGAAGACCGAAGACATCGTCATCCACAAGACGCGCAACAACCCCAAGTGCGCCTCGGCCGTGCTGCTGGACATGAGCGGCTCGATGCGCTACGACGGCCAGTACGTCAACGTCAAGCGCATGGGCCTGGCGCTAGACGGCCTGATCCGCACCGAGTACCCCGGCGATTTCCTCCAATTCATCGAACTGTATACGTTCGCCAAGCCGCGCCACATGTCGGAGATCGCGGGGCTGATGCCCAAGCCGGTCACGCTGTACGACCCGGTGGTGCGACTGCGAGCGGACATGAGCGATCCGAATATCAGCGAAATGCAGATCCCGCCGCACTTCACCAACATCCAGCACGGCTTGCAGCTGGCGCGCAAGTTCCTGTCGGCCCAAGACACGCCCAACCGCCAGGTCATGCTCATCACCGACGGCCTGCCGACGGCCCACTTCGAGGGCGAACATCTTTATTTACTCTATCCGCCGGACCCGCGGACGGAGAACGCCACGATGCGCGAGGCCCAACTCTGCGCCCG
>Ga0182024_10003197_pt1 | contig 39407 bp, 35 predicted proteins | sample P32metaG_FD_120480 | JGI IMG/M metagenome (GOLD analysis project Ga0182024, IMG submission 120480) | Permafrost microbial communities from Stordalen Mire, Sweden - P3-2 metaG (Illumina Assembly) | ecosystem: Environmental > Terrestrial > Soil > Wetlands > Permafrost | place: Sweden: Stordalen...
ATCGAGCAGATGCAACGAACCGGTAACGACGTCGAGCTCACACCGCAGAACGCATACGTGCGCAGGCTTCAGCATCAGCTCGTCGAAGAGCACGCGCTCACCGCACGCAGCACCGGTGACGAACCCAACCGCCGACTCGTCATACTGCGACCCTCGGAATGAGCCGTTCGGGCGAGGGGCCCGACGGCGGGGGAGTGATGATCGATATGGGCGCATGGCGTGGCTTCTTCATCTCGTTCGAAGGGCTTGACGGTGCCGGCAAGAGCACGCAGGTCGCGTCCCTGGCGGGCGCGCTGCGCCAGCAGGGCCATGACGTCGTCACGGTGCGACCGGACGAGACGCATCTCGGCGAGATCCTGCACAGCTTCGTGCTCCAGCACCAGCGGGGTCCGGCGCTCGAAGCCTGGGCCGAGGCGCTGCTGTTCACCGCCGAGCGCGTGCAGCTGCTGCATGAGACCATCCTGCCCGCGCTGCGCCGTGGGGCAGTCGTGATCGCCGACCGCTATGCGGATTCGACGATCGCCTACCAGGGCGGGGGACGAGGGATACCCACTGAGGATCTGCTCCGCCTGCACGCCGCCGCATGCGGCGACGTCTGGCCCGACCTGACGCTCTACCTGGCGATACCCGCCACGACGGCGGCACAGCGCCAGCGTGCCCAGCAGCTGCCGCTCGATCGCTTCGAGGTCGCACCGGAGACGTTCCACGCCGCCGTCGAAGCCGCGTTCGAGCACCTGGCCGCGCAGCACCCCCGCCGGTTCGTGCGCATCGATGCGACGCGTCCGGCGATCATCGTCTCGCGTGACATAGAAAAGGTGATCGTGCAGCGGCTCCCCGCGCCGGCACCGACGTCACCGCCGATACGGCAGAGCGGAGGCTTCGAGCCGAGTTCCTACGGAAGCGCTCCGGTCGGCTGATCCGCGGACAACTTGACGGGGTTGTCGAAGCTCGGTGAGAGCAGGTAGGACGCACCCTCGCCGAACGAGGGCGACACGACGAGACGGTCGTCGTTGAGCCACTGCATCGGCGTGTAGCCCTGCACGGTTGCGACGACCGCATTGCTGCCGAGGTCGACCACCGTGGTGATGTAATGCCCGCTGCCGAACGTGCCGAGATAGGCTCCGTACGCGAGATACTGACCATCGTCAGAGACCCGGATGGCCCCGAAAGCGGTGGCACTCGAGGGTTGCATGACGACTGTCCGCGTCCCCGGAGGGAGTTCCACGGTCACGCTCCTGTCCGTCGGCAACCCGTGACAGATCACATTTGGCGATGATGAGTCGATGGCGCTGTCGTCGGAGGGGGAACAGTCGCCGGTGACGGGCGTCAACACACGCGATGACGGATCGACCGTTGCCGCAGCGAAGTGGGAATAGTCGAGGAACGGACCGGCTCCCCCGAGACCGGTTGTCGGCTGCTGCGACACCCAGACGGCGGTGCTGCTCCAGGCGAACGGGAGCAGCACGTAACCCGCGGTGCTGACGTCGTCATACACCATTGTCGCCGACGCCACCGTGCCACCGATCGGCTCAGTCCAGAGCTGTGAGTGGTCGGTGGTCGCGCCATTGTCGCCCTGGATGCTGAGCGGGATCGCGAAGACGAGCGAGGACTCGTCAGGGGAGACGGCGAATCCCGTATACCCCTGTTCATCATCGGCGTGCACCGTTGTCTGCAGCTGCGGTACCTGGCCAACGGTGGTCACGGTACCGTCCCGGCCCATCGCCTTCACGGCGGTTCCCTCGATGAAATAGAGGTGAGCAGCACCAACAAAGTAGGCGTCGCCATCAATGCCACCGGGATCATTGACCGTCGCGGCAACGATTCCGTCCTCGCCGACCAGCGACAGCTGCACGGCAGTCCAGGGGCTGCCGGCCGGCCCCGAATCCCGAAGTGTCACAACCAGCGGCGGCGCCGGGGCCGGTGTGGATGATGGGGTTGGCGTCGGATTGGGCGTCGAGGCAGGCGTCGCCGATGGAGACGGCGTGTCTGTCGCCGGCGGCTTCGCGCTGCCGCATGCGGCACTCAGCCCGACCAGAGCGAAGCCCGTCAGGCACGCGCCGAGGACGCGATGAGGGAGCGGGCGCACGGCCCGCTAGTCCCCGCCGATGCTGAGCACCACGTCAGCGGCCGGCACCACTCGCTCGACGCGGCTGCCGGCGAGGTGCACGCGGACTCCGGGAATGCCGGGGGCGCCGGGATCCCATCCGAGTGCGTGCAGCTCTCGCGCCTCGCCCCATGTGCGCGCCTGGCGCTGCTGGCGGCCGTCGGTGAAGGTCATGGTCCCGGGTCGCGTCGCGAAGCCGAAGCCGACCTCGCCACCGGTGCTGAGAAAAGCGTGCACATCAGTGAGAACGGTTTCCGGTTCGTAGAGTTCCTCGGCACTGGTCAGCGCTACGGCAAGGCTCGGCATGTCACCGGACTTGGCGGCCTCGCGCACCCCCGCTCGCTGGGCGACCGAGTGCGCGCGCTCCCGCCGTCGCCGCTCGGTGGCCAGCTCCGTGGCACGCGTGCGGATCTCGCGGAGATGCTGCTCGTAGGGAGCCATCGCGGCGATGGTCGCGCGCTCGGTCGCCTGCAGCTGCGCACCCAGGGCATCAAGGCCGTCGTCGCTCAACTCGCGGAGCGCATCGGGATCGACGTGGTCGCCGAGCGGGGGAAGCTCCACCCTTGCGCACTCTACTCGCAGCCCGAGCCGGGATCGCGGCGCGGCCGCGTGCATTTGCTGTATGACGCACGCAGCCGTCATCGAATCGAGGGAGGCACAGCTCGTGGGTCAGGTTCTCCATGACGTCATCCGGGTCGAGCGCGAGGGCGCGGTTGTCACCCTCACCATCGACCACCCTCCGGCGAATGCGGTCAACGGCGATGTCGTCAATGGCCTGGCCGAGGGGCTCGCAAGCGCTGAGTCCGACGAGACGTGCCGTGCCCTGGTCATCACCGGCAACGGACCGAAGTTCTTCTCGGCCGGCGCCGATATCAAGGGCTTCGGCGCCGGCGCCGAAGCCGTCGGGAAGGCGACCCACTTCACGCTCGCGATCGAATCCTCGAGGCTGCCGGTGATCGCGGCCGTCAACGGCATCGCATTCGGCGGAGGCTGTGAGCTGACCCTCGCGTGCGACGTTCGGATTGCGTCGCGGACCGCGCGATTCGGTCAGCCGGAGATCAAGATCGGCATCATCCCCGGCTGGGGCGGAACGCAGCGGTTGCCACGGCTGATCGGCGCCGCGCGTGCCGCCGAATTGCTGCTCACCGGCGACCCAATCGATGCGGAGCGTGCCCTCGCTCTCGGTCTGGTCGCCGAGATGGTCGAACCTGACGACCTTCCGGCGGCTGCGCAACGCTGGGGAGAGCTCCTGGCATCGCGGGCCCCCCTTGCCGTCGCCGCAACCAAGCGAGCCATGCATGCGGGATCGAGCCTGCCCATCGAGGCCGCGCTGGAGGCGGAACGGCGAGAGTTCGTCGACCTGTTCGGCAGCGAAGACGCTGCTGAGGGCATCAGCGCATTCCTGCAGAAACGTCAGCCGGACTGGAAGGGGCGCTAGTGTCCGCGGCTGTGACCGCCATCCTCAGCCCGATAGCGCTGCTGCTTCTCGCCGCCGTGTCCTTGATCGCGAGCGGATTGCGCTGGCGAAAGCTGCTCGGCCTGATGCGCCACACCACGCGCCACGAGAGCCGCCTCGACCACCCGATGGCGCGCGTGCGCGCGTTCTTCGTCTACGTGGTTGCCCAGGGACGGTTGCTCAGGTGGCCGCTCGCGGGTGTGCTCCACGCCTTCATCTTCTGGGGCTTCGTGGTACTGCTCACCGCGATCGCGCAGGGAATCGTGGAAGCGCTCTGGCAGGGATTCCAGTTCAATCAGCTGCCCGGGAGCGGCGCGATTGCCTTCCTGCAGGACCTCTTCTTCTTCGTGGTCATCTGCGGGATCGTGCTGGCGCTGTTCAACCGCCTGGTGATCAACCCGACACGCTTTCGTGGAAGCCATCGCGGCGACGCCATCCTCATCCTCGCCTGGATCGGCGTGCTCCTCGTCTGCATGGAGCTCAACTACGCAACGCGTATCGCCGAAGGTGCGCCCGAGGCCCTGGGCCAGTGGCGGCCCATCGCGTCAGCGCTCGCGAGCATCTTCCGGCCGCTCGGCGCCGGCAGTGAGGCGCTGATCGTTCTCCACGGCATCTTCTTCTGGGCACACCTGACGCTCGTCTTCGGATTCCTCGTCTACCTCGGGTACAGCAAGCACCTGCACATCATCACGTCGGTTCCCAACGTCTTCTTCAAGAACGAGCGACCGAAAGGAGCGTTGCGAACCCTCGATATCGAGGCGGTGATGAACGCCGAGAACGAGGCCGACCAGCACTTCGGCGCCGGAGCGCTCGAGCACTTCTCGTGGAAGGACACGCTCGATCTCTACACGTGCACGGAGTGCGGACGCTGCCAGACGCATTGCCCGGCCTACAACACCGGCAAGCCGCTGTCACCCAAGACGCTGATCACCGATCTGCGCGACCTCGCGTACGAGAACCTTGCCGGGGGCTACGCGGCGACGAAGCACGACGCGCACGTCGCAGCGGACGGAGGCGAAGGCGCGAGTACCGACAGCGCGGTGATGTGGACCAGCGGCGACTATCACCCCGGCGCCATGCACGATCTGCCCGGGCATTTTCAGCCGTCGTGGCTTTCGCCCGACGACGTTGCAGCAGCGGTTCCCAACGGCGGACCACGTCCGCTGATCGGGGGAACGATTCTCGAGGAGACACTCTGGTCGTGCACCACCTGCGGCGCGTGCATGGATCAGTGCCCGGTGCTCATCGAGCATGTTCCCAAGATCATGGACATGCGCAGGCATCTCGTCCTCGATGAGTCGCGCCTCCCCAAGCAGGCGGAATCGGCGCTGCGCAACATCGAGAACGTCGCCAACCCGTACGGCCTGTCCCACCAGTCGCGAGCCGATTGGGCAAAGGATCTCGGTGTCTCGTTCATCGCCGACAAGCCCGACGCCGAGTACCTGTACTGGGTCGGCTGCGCGGCCTCGTTCGATGAGCGTGCCAGGACGATCGCGGCAGCACTGGCGAAGATCCTTCAGGCCGCCGGCGTGGACTTTGCCATCCTCGGCACCGAGGAGAAATGCACCGGGGATCCTGCGCGCAGGATCGGCAACGAGTACCTCTTCCAGGAACGCGCGAAGGAGAACGTCGAGGTGCTCAAGCGGCACAACGTGCGCAAGATCATCGCGTCCTGTCCGCACTGCTTCAACACGTTTGCCAACGAGTACGGCGATTTCGGTGGCGACTACGAGGTCATCCATCACACGCAGCTCATTGATCGCCTGTTGAAGGAGGGGCGGATCACCCTCGACCCGGCCAAGGCGCAGGAGGAGACGATCACCTACCACGACTCCTGCTATCTGGGCCGCTGGAACGACATCTTCGCGCCGCCGCGGGAGATTCTCGAACGAATTCCCGGCCTCAAGGTGGTGGAGATGGCGCGCAGCAAGAGCGAGGGCATGTGTTGCGGCGCCGGCGGCGGCAGGATGTGGATGGAGGAGGATCAGCCGCGGGTCAACCACCGCCGGGTCGACCAGGCGGTCGACATGAAAGCCACCAAGGTCGCGACCGCATGTCCGTTCTGCCTCGCCATGTTCGACGAGGGAATCTCAGCCAAGCAGATCGGCGACACCCTTGCGGTCGACGACGTCGCCGTGTACGTCGCGCGTGCGCTCAAGGACCCGGTGGTCGACTGACTGCGGCGTGCCTGTCCGGTCAGGCGCCGATCGTCAGATGGGGCGAGGCACCCGCTGGTTGTGCAGCGTTTGAAAGCGCGCCCCGCAATCTGCGCATTTGAATCCGGGCTGGTCGTAACCGGTCTGACGATCACCGAAGGTCAGCGGGATCAATCGCCTGCCCTCGCAGCGCGCGCAGGGGGGATCGACCGGCAGGCGCAGATTGTCACCCATAGCCAAGAGGATGGCAGGTCAGGTCCAGGCAGGTGGCGCACCGGCCGGCGGGCAGGGCACACTTGGCGGTCCCGGCGGTGCCGGGACTACCCGTCCCAGGAGGCAGACAGTGGCAGACACCGAGGTGGTCGACGCGTACAGCCCCGAGTGGGCCGCGGCCTTCAAGGCCGAGATCAACCGGTCGCCGGTCTACAAGCAGGCGGCGGCTGGTTGGGAGGGTACCGTCGGCCTGGTCGTGCTCGCCGAGCCCGACAAGAACTTCCCCGAGGATCGCGGCGTCTTCCTCGATCTCTGGCACGGCGAGGCGCGTGACGTCCGCGTCGGAACTCGTGAGGACGCCCAGCAGGCCAAGTTCGTGATCACCGGCGCCTATTCGCGCTGGAAGCAGGTGGCGCAGAAGGAGCTCGACGCCACCAAGGGAATCATGCTCGGCCGCCTCAAGCTGAAGGGCGATTTCCCGACGATCGTCCGCTACACCAAGGCCTCGCAGGAGCTGACCAACTGCACCACGCGCGTGCCGGTCAGGTGGCCGGACGAGGCATGACCGGATGACCTCCTCGGTACCCGACGGCGGGGACCAGGGTCGCCTGCTCGTCGTCGGAGCCGGCACGATGGGCGCGCAGATCGCCCAGCAGGCCGCGCTGCACGGGATTGACGTGTCGCTCGTCGACGTCGATGGCGAGCACCTGAAGCGAGCCATGGCGGGGAATCGTCAGTGGCTCGACCGCCGTGTCGAGAAGGGCAAGCTCGGACGTGCCGAAGCAGAGGACGCTGCGAGCCGCGTGACGCCGACCACCGATCTCGCCGGCGCGGCGTCCGAGTCGGCCTGGGCGATTGAGGCCGTGGTCGAGCTGCCGTCGGTCAAGCGGGAGATCTTCGCCGAGCTGGACGCGCATCTCCCGGCTCGCGCGGGCATCGCCACCAACTCGAGCAACATCGTGGTGTCGCGGCTGGCGGATGCGACCGCCCGCCCTGAGCTCTGCTGCAACATGCACTTCTTCCATCCCGTGCTGGTGATGGACCTGTGCGAGGTCGTGCGCGGACCCGAGACCTCGGACGACACCTGTGCGCGAGCCGTCGCCTGGTCGAAGCGGATGGGCCGGACGCCCATCGTCGTGGAGAAGGAGATCGACGGCTTCATCGTCAACCGAATCCTCGGGGCCGCTTCTCGCGAGGCGTTCTCGCTCCTCCAGGGTGGCGTCGCCTCGGCTGAGGACATCGACATCGCGGTGCGCAAGGGGCTCAACTGGCCGATGGGCCCCTTCCAGCTTGCGGACTTCTCCGGCCTCGACACGGTGCTGACCATCCGCAGAGATCGGATGGAACGCGACCATGCGCCTGGTGACGTCGCGACCGTTGCCATTCTCGAGCGCATGGTCGGAGCCGGCCGGCTCGGCCGCAAGAGCGGCCGCGGCTTCTACGACTACGCGGTCGACCCGCCGGCGCCCCTGCCGCCACCCGACTGAGCCACGGCGACCCGGGCCGGCCGTCCGGCGCGGGTGCTCGATATCGGGACCACGAGCGTCGCGATCCCGATGCCGGCCAGAGCCAGGGGGACGAGCCGGCCGGGAGGCGCCGAGGCCGCGTTCCCGGTATCGACGAGGGTCAGCACTCCCAGCGCCGCCCACCCGGCGATCACGCGGATGGTGACGATCCCCGGCCAGGCTGGTGCCTCGGCCGCGGCCGCGCGCGCCAGGCACCACGCGAATGCGGGGGCCAGGATCACAAGGTCGTGCGGCAGGAGATGCGGAGACGCGAGCAGCGAAAGCGCCGCGGCGCCGGCGAGCGAGACCTCGAGCGTCCCGGGGTGGCCACGCGAGCGCGATCCGAGCACGCTGCACCCGAGGAGGGCGATGAGCGACCCCAGGATGCCGACGACCACCGCGTCGGTGCCGCCCCCGAGCCAGGAGGCGACCAGTCCAGGGAAGCCGAGCGTGCTCGCCCCCGGCGTGTTGCCCGCCGCGAACCCCAGGGCGGACACGAATCCCGCCAGACCCGCAGGTCCGACCAGAGCCAGCGAGACGGCGCCGACCACCGCGCAGCCCGCGGCCGCGCCGCCGAGCGCGCGCCAGTCGCGCCTCGCCACCAGCCAGATGCCGAGCCCGATCGCCAGGTGCGGCTTGGTTGCGGCGAATGCCAGGGCCAGCCAGAAGCCGGCGGACGCTGATCGCTCCTTCCGCCAGGCGGCGTAGGCGACGGCGAGCCCGATGGCCGCGATGCCGTCGATCTGGCCAAGCAGAAGGAACGCGTAGGTGCCGCCCGCGGCCAGCGCCATGAGCAGCGTGGCCGCGCGCGTCGTGCGCCCCGTGCCAGCAGGCCACGGCCCGGCACGGATTGCCACCCAGACGGCGAGACCCAGCAGCAGAAGTTCGATCACCGACCAGACCCGGAATGCGGTGCCCGGATCGAGCGCGGTGAGTGGCAGGGCGAGCAGCGCGGTCGTCGGAGGCGTGATGAAGGGGAGATTGATGATCGCCCCGGCGGGGAGCAGCGTGAGGTGCCGCGCGTGCTCGGACGCCTGGTCGTAGAGTTGGGCGCCGTCGCCGCTGCGCACCAGCAGCGCCGCCACGTAGGAGGCCGAGAAGTCGGTTCCCCGCTCGCGCAGCGGGGTCACCTGGGCCCAGGCGATCGCGTAATATGCGAGAAGGACGGTGCTGACGGCGATCGCGATGGTGACCGCGCGACGGGTTCTCACGGCCTCTGGACGCTAGCATCGAGTTCCCGGAAGCGAACGCGGCGTTGCCGTATTGCTTCCTATACTCGGCCGACGATGGCGAGCGCATTCACCAGGATCGACCACGTGGGGATCGCCGTCGCCGACCTCGATGTCGCGGTCGCGGCGTATGAGCGGCTCACCGGCTCGGCGCCGGCGCACCGCGAGGTCGTGACTTCCGACGGGATCGAGGCGGTCATGTTCGAGGTGGGGGAGTCGCGGATCGAGCTGCTCGGCAGCACCGGGCCGGACTCGAAGATCGCCGGGTTCCTGGCCAGACGGGGGAGCGGCCTCCATCACGTCGCCTACGGCGTGGATGACATCCAGGCCAGCCTCGACCACTTCGCCGAGCTCGGCCTGCAACTCCTGGACACGTGCCCGCGTCGCGGCGCCGCAGGCAGGCTGGTGGCATTCCTCCATCCGTCGGCGGCGAACGGGGTGCTCACCGAGCTGTGTCAGCCGGACCAGGAGAATGCCGGGTCGCGCTCGTGAGCGACCAGCCCGGCGCGGAACCCGGCATCCCGGAGGAGACCGAATCCGGCCTCCCGATCGAGCCCTTCTACGTCGACCAGCCGGACGAGCCACCGCCCCCCGGCGAGTTTCCCTACACGAGGGGCATCCGCGCCGACGGGTACCGGTCGCGGCTCTGGACGATGCGCCAATACGCGGGGTTCGGCAGCGCCGAGCAGACCAACGAGCGATTTCACTACCTGCTGCGCGCCGGTCAGAGCGGGCTCTCGGTGGCATTCGACCTGCCGACGCAGATGGGCTACGACAGTGACGACCCGGTGGCGCACGGCGAGGTCGGCAAGGTCGGCGTGGCGATCGACTCCATCGAGGACATGGAGTTGCTCATGCGCGGCATCCCCCAGGACCGCGTCACCACGTCGATGACCATCAATGCACCCGCGTCGGTGCTGCTGCTGCTCTATGAGCTTGCGGCCGAGCACAAGGGGATCGCCGCGTCGACGCTCGGGGGCACGATCCAGAACGACATCCTCAAGGAATATGCCGCGCGCGGAACGTACATCTACCCGCCGCGCCAGTCGATGCGCCTGGTCACGGACACGTTCGCCTATTGCGCAGAGCATCTCCCGCGCTGGAACACCATCAGCATCAGCGGGTATCACATCCGGGAGGCGGGCGCGACCGCCCCGCAGGAGATCGCCTTCACGCTCAGCAACGGTATCGCCTACGTCCAGGCCGCGATCGACGCCGGTCTCGACGTCGAGGACTTCGGACCGCGGCTGAGCTTCTTCTTCAACGTCAGCAACGACTTCTTCGAGGAGGTCGCGAAGTTTCGAGCCGCACGGGCGCTCTGGGCGGAGGTCATGCGCGAACGATTCGGCGCGACCGGTGAGCGCAGCCTGCAGCTGCGATTCCATGCGCAGACGAGCGGCGCGACGCTCACCGCGCAGCAGCCGCTCAACAATGTGGTTCGGGTCTCGTTGCAGGCTCTTGCCGCGGTGTTCGGAGGCGCGCAGTCCCTGCACACCAACAGCTACGACGAGGCCCTCGCGCTCCCGTCCGAACAGTCGGCGGAGATCGCGCTGCGCACCCAGCAGGTCATCGGCCACGAGACCGGCGTCGCCAAGGTCACCGACCCACTGGGCGGATCACACCTTGTCGAGTCGCTCACCCACGACCTCATGGATGAGTCGCGGGCGCTCATGGCGCGCGTCGAGGAGCAGGGTGGCGCCGTCGCGGCGATCGAGGCGGGCTTCTACCAGGAGCAGATCCAGGAGTCGGCATATCGTCATCAGCGTCTCGTCGAATCCGGCGATCGGGTCATCGTCGGTGTCAACCGGTTCACCGAGACGTCGCAACCCACAGTCCCGATCCTCACGATCGGAGCCGCCCTGGAGGCGGCGCAGGTCGAACGGCTCGCGAAATTGCGCGCCGCTCGATCGGCCGGCGACGTGGAGCGTGCGCTGGATGCGCTGCGAGCGGGTGCGCAGGGAACGGCCAACCTGCTCCCGTTGATGCGCACAGCGCTCGAGGCGCGTGCCACCGTCGGGGAGGTGTGCGGTGTGCTGCGCAAGGTTTTCGGCGCCTACCGTCCCCCGGTCACAGTGTGAACCCGAGGTGGCATGCGATCCCCCTGGTAGCCTGACGCCGTGACCAGACAGGCGCGCAAGGGCGTTCCACCTGTCGGCGCGAGCAATTCGGTCGCTCCCGCCGGCGTCCCCGCACCTCCGGACGCGGATGGAGCATCGACGAGTGGATCCGGAGGCGGCACCGGTAAGAAGATCAACATGCTGCGCAAACGGCGGTACGACGCGGTCCACCGGGCCGGCGCTGCCGAGCGCTCGCAGCACGCCAAGGGCAAGCTCACCGCGCGTGAGCGCATCGACCGGATGCTCGACCCCGGTTCGTTCACCGAGCTCGACATGTTCGCCCTGCACCGGACGACCAATTTCGACATGGAGGAACGGCGGATCCGCGGCGACGGGGTGATCACCGGCTGGGGAACCATCGAAGGCCGGCAGGTATTCGTCTTCAGCCACGACGCGTCGGTGTTCGGAGGCTCTCTCGGCGAGGTGTTCGCGGAGAAGGTGACCAAGGTCATGGACCTCGCGCTGCGGAGCGGCTGTCCGTGTATCGGCATCAACGATTCCGGCGGAGCGCGCATCCAGGAGGGGGTCGTCTCCCTGGCCGGCTATGCCGAGATCTTCTATCGCAACGTCGAATCGAGCGGGGTGATCCCGCAGCTCTCGCTGATCGCGGGGCCGTGCACGGGTGGTGCGGTCTACTCACCGGCGATGACCGACTTCATCTTCATGGTGCGCAAGATCGGCTACATGTTCATCACCGGTCCCGACGTCATCAAGGTCACCACCGGCGAAGAGGTCACCTTCGAAGAGCTCGGCGGCTCGGACGTGCACAACCAGCGAAGTGGCGTCGCCCACTTCATCGCCGACACGGAGGATGAGGCGTTCGCGCAGATGCGCGAGCTCCTCTCGTATCTGCCGCAGAACAATCGTGAGCAGCCGCCGTACCGTCCGACCCTCGACGATCCGCACCGCGAGGATGCCGAGCTGCAGACGATCATCCCCGACAACCCGAATCAGCCCTACGACATGCGCAGTGTGGTCACGCGCATCGTCGATGACGGCCGCTTTCTCGAGGTGATGCACTACCACGCCGAGAACATCATCTGCGGCTTCGCGCGGCTGGACGGCCATCCCGTCGGTGTGGTCGGGAACCAGCCACGCGTGCTCGCGGGTGCGCTCGACATCGCCGCCTCCAACAAGGCCGGCCGCTTCGTGCGCTTCTGCGACTCGTTCAACGTGCCGCTGGTGACCTTCGTCGACGTGCCCGGATTCCTCCCGGGTACCGACCAGGAGTACGGCGGCATCATCCGTCACGGCGCCAAGCTGCTCTATGCGTACTGCGAGGCGACCGTCCCCAAGCTCACGGTGATCACACGCAAAGCGTATGGCGGTGCCTACGACGTGATGTGCTCCAAGCACATCCGTGCCGACTATAACGTGGCCTGGCCGACGGCGGAGATCGCGGTGATGGGCCCACAGGGTGCGGTCAGCGTGATCTTCAAACGCGAGATTGCGCGGGCGGAGAACCCGAAACAGCGCTCAGATCAGCTCATCGAGGAGTACCGGGAGCAGTTCGCCAACCCGTACTACGCCGCGGAGCGCGGCTACATCGACGATGTGATCGAGCCGCGGCAGACTCGCGGGGCGCTCATCGCCGCGCTGCGCATGGCGCGCGACAAGCACGTGGACACACCGAGGCGCAAGCACGGCAACATCCCGCTCTGACGGTCAGCGCGGATTGACTCGCCGTCCACCCATCCGGGGGGCTGAGTCCTTGAGGCTCCCCGACAGCGGGACGTACGCCTTGGCGTAGGCCTGGTCGGTACGGCCCTGGGCGTGGTGGATCGCAGGGACGGCGGCGCGCACCAGGAGCACCTGGAGTGCGGCTGCAACCGGCACCGCGAGGATCGCGCCGATGAGGCCCTGGATGGCACCGCCGACCAGGAGCGCGAGGACGACCCCGAGTGCGGGCAGCGACACGACGCGGTTCATGACCATAGGCACAACCGTGTTCGCGTCGACGAACTGGATCACCATCAACACGACGAGCACCACGATCGGGTACTCGGGGCTGATGGTGAAGCCGAGCAACACCGCCGGGACCACGCCGATGATCCCGCCGACCATGGGAATCGCCGCGGTGAGGCCGGCGAAGATGCCGAGGATGACCGGGTCGGGAAGGCGGAGCAGCCAGCACACGACTCCGACCACGAGCCCGAGCGCAAGGCTGTTGATCGCCACCGCGCGAAGGAAGCCTCCCATGCGGAATCCCATCTCGCGAAAGATGTCGACGATCAGGTCGTGATGGGCTTCGGGGAACAGATCGACCGTGAACGACTTGAGGCGATCGCTGCTCACCAGCCAGAGGAAGCCGACGACGAGCACGAGCACGAAGTCGACGATGATGCTGAAGATCGTGGCGCCGATCGCGAGCAGGATGTTACGAGTCGCGTCGATGAATGTGCTCACCTGCTGGGCGATGTTGACGTTGAAGTGAAACTGGTTCTCGACGCCGGTGAACCACTTGAGGAAGTCCTGCTGGTACGAGGGAAAGTTCGTGGCCAGCGACGAAGCCTCACTGACAATCGGCTGCACGAGCAGCAGCACCATGATTGCGATGAACGCGAGCACGGCGATGTAGACGATCAGGATCCCGACCGGTCGTGGCACGCGCCGGCGGTTGAGGTCGTCGACGAGCGGCCGTATCCCCTCGGCGAACACGATCGCGACGAGCACGACCAGGACGATGCCGATGATGGACGCGAGAAACGCGACCAGCGCCACGACGCCGAGCACGATGAGCGCCGCGGTGACCAGCGTGCGCACCGTGATGACGTTGACGCCCTCGCGCCGCGACGTCTTGTGCGGCTCGGTGGCGACGCGGTCGGAAACATCCCCGATTCGAGGTTCAGCCGGCTCTGGCGCCGGACCTTCGGCTGGTTCAGTCCCGACGACGCGCTCTGCCAACCGGGTCAGCCTAACAGCCTCCGGCTGCTGTTGAGACACGAGCTTTGCGTACCCTGTCCGGCGTGAGCGGCCTCGAGACTCGTCCAATTGGTGGGGGAGTTCTCCAGGTCACGGTGGTCGGACTCGGTTGCAACAATTTCGGCCGCCGGGTGGATGCTGAAGGCTCGGCGCGTGTGGTCAACGCCGCGCTCGAGGAGGGGATCACCTTTTTCGACACCGCCGACATCTACGGAGGCGGTCAGAGCGAGGAGATGCTTGGCGCTGCGCTCAAGGGGCGTCGCCACGAGGCGGTGATCGCGTCCAAATTTGGACATTCATCCGGTGGCGCGGGGCGGGGAGGGTCGCGCGCATGGATCCGCGTCGCCGTCGAGAACAGCCTCCGCCGGCTCGATACGGACTGGATCGACCTCTACCAGCTCCACACTCCGGACCCGGCGACTCCGATTGAGGAGACGCTGGAGACGCTGACCGAGTTGGTCGCGGAGGGCAAGATCCGCTGTGCCGGTTCGTCGAACTTCGCGGGATGGCAGATCGCGGACGCCGACTGGATGGCGCGTACCCGCGGCCTCACCACGTTCGTCACCGCGCAGAACGAGTACAGCCTCCTGCATCGGTCGGCGGAGATGGGGGTGATCCCCGCGTGTGCGCACTTCGACGTCGGGATGATCCCGTACAGCCCGCTCGCCAACGGCCTGCTCACGGGCAAGCACCGGCGCGGCCTGCCGCCGGTCCCGGGCAGCCGTCTCGCCTCGGTGCCCGGGGCCAACCCGAGCCGATGGCTCACCGCCGCCAACTTCGACATCGTCGAAGGTCTCGAAGCCTATGCCAACGAGCGCGGCATCTCGCTGCTCGACGTTGCGATCGGGGGGCTCGCCGCGCAACCGCAGGTGGTCTCGGTCATCGCCGGGGCGACGTCGGTTGAGCAGGTTCGGGCAAACGCTCGCTCCGGCCTGTGGCGTCCCAGCGCTACCGACCTGGAGGAGCTCGACCGGATCGCTCCACGTCGATGAGCACGCCCGCGTTCTCTAGACTGGCCCGCCGATGAAGCTGCTCGAGTACCAGGCTAAACAGCGCTTCGCGGCAGCGGGCATCGCCGTGCCGCCAGGACGGTTGGCGCGAACTCCCGAGGAGGCCGCTGACGCCGCCCGCGAGCTTGGCCGCATCGCGGTCAAGGCACAGGTGCCCATCGGTGGCCGGGGCAAGGCCGGCGGGATCGCCGTCGTCGACACCCCGGAGGAGGCGCAACGGGAGGCCGCGCGCATCCTGGCGATGGACATCCGCGGCTACCCGGTGCGCAGCGTCTGGTGCGAGACCGGGCTCAGCATCGACTCCGAGCTCTACCTCGGCATCACGCTCGACCGCGATCGCCGCCGGCTCGCGATCATCTTCTCAGCAGCGGGGGGGATGGAGATCGAGCAGGTCGCCGAGGAGGCGCCCGAGCGCATCGCCAAGTTGTGGCCTGATCCGTTCGCCGGACCGCATCCGTTCGAGATCCGCCAGCTCGCCTTCGCGGGATTCGAACACGCGCCCGAGCTTCGCAGCCGCGTGCCCAAGTTGGTGACCAGCCTTGTCGCGCTGACCAAGCGCCTCTACGAGGTTGCGACGTCGCTGGACGCCGTGACCTGCGAGATCAACCCCCTGGTGCTCACGCAGGACGGCGACCTGGTGGCCGCTGACGGGAAGCTCGAGATCGACGAGAACGCCGACTCCCGGCACCAGGATGTCGCCGAGGAACTTGCCCGTGACGCGACCGGGGAATCCGGCCTCAGCGGCGACGACCCCTTCGAGGTCGAGGCACGCAAGCGAGGCCTGACCTACGTGCACCTCGACGGCGATATCGGATGCATCGGCAACGGCGCGGGCCTGACCATGAACACGCTGGACCTCATCAAGCAGCACGGCGGCGAGCCCGCGGACTTCCTCGACATCGGCGGCGGCGCCAACGCCGAGCGCGTCCGCAACGCGCTCGAGATGGTGCTGCTCGACCCCAAGGTGCGCGGCGTTTTCATCAACATCTTCGGCGGCATCACCCGGGGCGACGAGGTCGCCCGCGGCATCATCGCGGCCCGCGACCAGCTCCACATCAGCAAGCCCCTCGTCGTTCGCATGACGGGCACCATGGAGGAGGAGGGACGGCGGCTGCTGGAAGCGGCGGGCATCGTCCCCGCTAAGACGGCCACTGAAGCCGCGGCCACGATCGTCGCGTTGACGCGGCATCGGACGTCATGAACTACGCATTGCGACGCACACCGGGTGGGGAGGGCATGACCTACGGAGGGCACGGGGTCGGAACGCCTTTGGCGTCCCGCCCCTCGCTCTCGCCCGGAGGGGTAGCCCGGGCTGCGAGACGGCCCTCCTCCGGTCATGCCCTCCCCTCCCTACCCACCGGAAACTTCCCATGAGCGTGCTTGTCGATCGGTCCAGCCGGGTGGTTATCCAGGGCATCACCGGGCGCGAGGGCAGCTTTCATACGGGGCAGATGCGTGCCTTTGGCACGAATGTCGTCGCGGGTGTTTCGCCGGGAAAGGGCGGCAGCGACCAGGAGGGAGTCCCGATCTTCGATACCGTCGCAGCCGCGGTTGCTTCGACCGGGGCTGATGTCTCAGGGATCTTCGTCCCGCCCGCATTCGCCGCCGACGCGATCATGGAGTCGGCGGCGGCGGGGATCGAGCTCACCGTGTGCATCACGGAGCTCATTCCGGTGCACGACATGATCCGCGCACGCGAGTTCGTGATCAGAAGCGGCCACCAGCTGCTCGGCGCCAACTGTCCGGGAATCGTGACCCCGGGGCAGTGCAAGGTGGGCATCATCCCCAACCACATCAACACTCCCGGCCCCGTGGGGATCGTCGGCCGGAGCGGCACGCTCACCTACGAGGTGATCCAGGGTCTCGGCCAGGCGGGGATGGGACAGACGACGTCGGTCGGCATCGGCGGAGACCCGGTGATGGGCCTCAGCTTTCCCGATGTCCTGCAGCGCTTCGCCGACGACCGCGAGACCCGGGCTGTGGTGCTCATCGGCGAGATCGGTGGATCCGACGAGGAGAACGCCGCGGCCTGGATCCGCGAAACCGGGTTCGACAAGCCGGTGGTGGCGTTCATCTCCGGGCGCACCGCGCCGCCGGGGAAACGGATGGGCCATGCCGGCGCGATCATCAGCGGCAACACCGGCAGCGCGCAGAGCAAGCTGGATGCGCTCACGGCTGCGGGCGCGGACATCGCCGACACGATCGAGGACGTGGTCCGGTTGACGGCGGTGAGGCTGGGCACGCACCCACGCTGAGCGCGTGCGCGGCAGCACGCCCGCCGCGCTACCGTTAGGTTCGAGTGAACTTCGATCTCAGTGACGAGCAACGCCATATTCGCGACGTGGTTCGCGACTTCGCCCAGGCGGAGATCGCGCCGGCAGCCGCCCACTACGACGAGACCGGGGACTTTCCCTACGAGCTCGTCGCAGGGATGGCCCGGCTTGGCCTGTTCGCACTGCCCTTCCCGGAGGAGGTGGGTGGCGCAGGTGGCGATTTCATCTCGTACTGCCTCGCCATGGAGGAGATCGCTCGCGCCGATGCCAGCTGCGCCATCACGCTCGAGGCGGCGGTCTCACTGGGCATCTCGCCTATCGTCAAGTTCGGCTCGCGTGAACAGCAGCAGTGCTGGCTCGAGCCTCTGCTGGCCGGCGAGCGCCTGTGGGCTTTCGGGCTCACCGAGCCCGACGCCGGATCGGACGCCGCCGCAATCCAGACGCGTGCAGTCCGCGACGGCGACCAGTGGGTCATCAACGGTCGCAAAGCGTTCATCACCAATGCGGGCACCGACATCAGCGCGGGGGTGACCATCACCGCGATCACGGGCTCGCACAACGGGCACAAGCAGATCAGCACGATCGCCGTCGAGAGGGAAACGCCCGGGTACTCGCAGGCGGCCAAATACCGCAAGCTCGGATGGCACGCATCCGACACGCGCGAGTTGATCTTCGAGGATTGCCGTGTGCCGTTCAGCAACCTGGTCGGCACCCCGGGCCAGGGATTGACTCAATTCCTGCAGATACTCGAGAGCGGTCGCGTCGCGATCGCAGCGCTCTCGGTTGGGGTCGCTCAGGCCTGTCTCGATGCGTCGCTCGCGTACTCGGCGGCGCGGCGCCAGTTCGGCGTGCCGATCGCGACCTTCCAGGGCACGCAGTTCAAGCTTGCCGACATGGGGACGCAGATCGAGCTGGCGCGGCTCATGACCTGGCGCGCCGCGGCTGCGATCGACGCGGGCAGGAGTCCGGCGCCCTACGCCTCGATGGCAAAGCTGCACGCCTCCGAGGTCGCGACCGCGTGCGCCAACCAGGCCGTCCAGATCCACGGTGGTATGGGCTTCATGGAGGAGTCGCCGGTGGCGCGTCTGTATCGCGACGTCAAGATCAACGAGATCGGTGAGGGGACCAGCGAGGTGCAGCGCATCCTCATCGCCCGCCATCTGCTCCGTCCGTTCGAGGTGCTCGAGGCCGACCGTGCCGACTGATGCCGTCATCGTCGCAGCCGCGCGAACGCCGTTCGGCAAGCTCGGCGGAGGGCTCGCCTCGGTGCCCGCGGTGGACCTCGGTGCTCGTGTGATCCGCGAGGTCCTGGAGCGCTCCGGCACCGACCCGGCCGCGGTCGATCAGCTGATCATGGGCATAGTGCTCGCGGCCGGACAAGGGCAGGTGCCGTCGCGGCAGGCAGGGCTCCGCGCCGGCCTGCCGGCGAGCGTTTCGTCGTTCACGGTCAACAAGGTCTGCGCCAGCGCGCTGAAGGCGGTGAATCTCGGCGCGCTGCTCATCCGTGCCGGCGATGCGGACGTTGTGGTTGCAGGCGGCATGGAGTCGATGTCGCGTTCCCCGTACCTGCTCGAGGACCAGCGCTTCGGCAGCCGCTTCGGCGATCGGGTGGCGGTCGACAGCATGATGCGAGACGGCCTGTGCTGTCCCGTCGACGGCGTGCTCATGGGCGTACATGGCAGCGACGTCGCGTCCGAGCTCGGGGTCACGCGTGAGGAGCAGGACGCCTGGGCGTTCCGCTCGCAGATGCGTTACCAGAAAGCGCTCGCGGCAGGGAAGTTCGCGGACGAGATCGTGCCGGTGAGCGTCAACGGTTCCACGGTCGGGCGCGACGAGCAGCCGCGCGCGGACACGACGATCGAGAAGCTCGCCGCATTGCGCGGCGCCTTTGGTGACGGAACCACGGTCACCGCGGGCACCGCGCCGGGCATGAACGACGGGGCCACCGCCGTGCTGCTGATGAGCGCGGAACGGGCGCAGACGGAAGGGCTCACCCCACTCGGCACCTGGCTCACCTACGGGGAGTCCGCCGCTGAGCACCCCTACCTGGCCACCGTCCCCGCGCTCGCGATCGAGGCCGCGCTTGCCAGGACCGGTGGTGCGGTGGATGCCGGCAGGCTCGACGTGGTGGAGATCAACGAGGCCTTTGCCGCGGTGGCGATCACGAGCACTCGGATGCTCGAGGTGGATCCAGAGCGGGTCAACGTCAATGGCGGTGCCATCGCCATCGGCCATCCGATCGGCGCCAGCGGCGCCAGGATTCTCATGACGCTCCTCTACGAGTTGCGCCGCCGCGGCGGCGGCTATGGGGCCGCCGGGATCTGCAGTGGGATCGCGCAGGGCGAGGCCACACTCGTCCGTGTCGACTGACACCGCTGGCCGCGCGCTGGCCGGCCGCATCGCGGCCTTCGTCGAAGACGCCATCGCGCCCATAGCGTCGGCGATGGCGCGGGGCGACGGTCCTTCCCCGAAGCGCATCGTCGAAGCCGCCGGTGAGGCGGGGCTGGCGGGGATCCTCACGCCCGAGGCGTATGGCGGCGCGGGCGGCAGCCACGCTGATTTCATCGAGTTCATCGAGAGGGTGGCGCACGCCGATGCCAGCTGTGCGGTGATCCTCGATGTGCATCTCTCGGTCGGCACCGAGCCACTGCTCATTTTTGGCAACGATGACCAGAAGTCGCGGTACCTGCGCAGGCTGGCACGCGGCGAATGGCTGGCGGCGTTCGCGTTGACCGAGGCGGCGGGAGGCAGTGACGCGGTTGCGCTGCAGACCCGAGCCGTACGCGACGGCGACACCTACGTGCTCGACGGCGCCAAGGCCTTCATCACCGGCGCCGGCGACGCCGACCTCTACATCGTCATGGCCCGCACCGGCGAGGGGGCGCACGGGGTCAGCGCCTTTCTCGTCGAAGCCGCATGGCCGGGTGTCAGCACGGGTACGCCGCTGGCGAAGATGGGGCTGCACGGTTCCTGGACTGGGGAGCTCGTTCTCGACGGCGTCCGCGTTCCTGCGGTGAACCGCCTCAGCGGTGAGGGTGTTGGATTCACCGTCGCGATGTCCGCGCTGGACAGTGGCCGGGTCGGTATCTCGGCGCAGGCGGTCGGCATCGCGCAGGGAGCGCTCGATGCGGCACTCGATGCGTCGCGGCGGCGCCGCGACGCGGGATTGGACGTCGACGCGGTTGCGATTGCGGACATGGAGGTTCGCACTGCGGCGTCCCGGCAGCTGACTCGTCACGCTGCGGCGCTGGTCGATGCGGGACGCCGCGTCACCCTCGATGCGGCGATCGCGAAGCTGTACTCCACCGACACCTGCGTCGCGGTCGCGCACGCGGCGGTCGAGCTGTGTGCCCCGGAGTCGGGGGCGGATGATCACCCCGCGGCGGTTCGCCTTCGCGACGCCAAGGCATGCCAGATCTATGAAGGCACCAACCAGATCCAGCGCGTCGTGATCGCCCGTCACCTGCTCAACGACTGACTCGGTTGCTTGGTAGCATCAGTCGCATGGACATCCGCCTCAACGATGAGCAGACCATGATCCGCGACACGGTGCGCGACATCGCTCGCGAGCGTATCGCGCCACGCGTCGCGGAGATCGACCGCAGCGGCGAATTCCCGTGGGACGTGGTCGACCTGTTCCGCAAGCACGATCTCTTCGCGCTGCCCTTTCCTCCCGAGTACGGCGGTCTTTCCGGCAGCGCGCTGACGCTCAACGTGGCCATCGAGGAGGTGGCCAAGGTCTGCGCGACCAGCGCGTTGATCCTTGCCGTCCAGGCGCTCGGCGGCTACCCGCTGATGATCGCGGGGACCGACGAGCAGAAGGCTCGACTGCTTCCGGACCTTGCAACCGGAGCGAAGCTCAGTGCGTACGCGCTGAGCGAGCCGGGCGCCGGCAGCGACCCGGCGGGCATGGAGACGCGCGCGGAGCGTCACGCCGATGAATACGTCATCACCGGCAGCAAGCTCTGGATCACCCAGGGCGGCATCGCCGACACCATCACCGTCTTCGCCAAGACGGATCCCAATGAGCGCGCCACGGGCGTGAGCGCGTTCGTCCTCGAGGATGCGCAGCACCTCAAGGGATTTGCGGCGAACACCATTCACGGCAAGCTCGGCATCCGCGGCAGCAACACCGCCGAACTCCACTTCGACGAGGTGGTCGTCCCTGCCGCCAACCGTCTCGGCAAGGAAGGGGACGGCTTCCGGATAGCGATGAAGGTGCTCGACCGCTCACGGCCTGGAGTGGCTGCGCAGGCGCTGGGCATCGCTCAGGGAGCGCTCGACTATGCGGTGGGATATGCGAGGGAGCGCAAGCAATTCGGCAAGGCGATCGCCGAGTTCCAGGGCATCCAGTTCATGATCGCGGACATGGAGGCCCAGACGGCCGCGGCGCGGGCGATGGTGTACTGGGCATCGCAGCTCATCGACGACAAGAGCCCGGATGTCGGTCATTTCGCCGCCATCGCAAAGTTGCTCGCAGCGGACACGGCGATGAAGGTCACGACCGACGCGGTTCAGATCCTCGGCGGCTACGGATATGTGAACGAATACCCGGTCGAGCGCATGATGCGCGACGCGAAGATCACCCAGATCTATGAGGGGACCAGCCAGATCCAACGTGTCGTGATCGCCAGAGACCTGCTGCGCAACTAGGCTCATCCACAAGCCCATGGTCCGGAGACGCTGAGCGGGATGACCGAGATGTTGCCCACCCAGGGTTCCAGGATCGCGTCCACGGTTCCGGACCGACCCTGGTCGTCAACGACGGTCAGGGTCCCGGTAACGGACCTCCACTCTGCACCGTCGTCGCCATAGAAAACGACGGTCAAGGCCTCTTGGCCCAGCGCATAGTCACCCGGACCTGCGAACTGCGGAACCTCGATATCCAACTCGTAGTGGTGAACGGAGCTCGTCAGGTTGAAGGTGTTATCGATCGCCACCATCGTGATGTCGCAGGAACGGCTTGCCGCATCGATCGATGCGCATTCGTTGACTGCCCCGACCAGGGCCAGCTGGTCCGGCTCGCAGTTCAATGGCTCAGGGGTTCTCGCAACGGGCAGGACGGCGTGATTCACCGGAGTCGTTCGGCCGGCTCCCGTGACCAGCAACGACACCCCGCCCACGGCGACCACAACCACCGCGAGCAGGAGGAGGACCCTCGACGCGGACGGCTTGCCGGATGTGCCCACAAGGTGCCTCGACCCATTCTAGGCAGCGCCGCACGGCGCTACATCGTCAGAACGACCTTGCCTCGAGCCTGGCGCTGACCGAGGAGATTCAGCGCGGCCGGCGCCTCTTCAAGGGGATATGTCGCCCCCACGATCGGGGCGACGATGCCGGAGGCGATCATCGCGTCGAGCTCGCGCTGCGTCTCGGTGAACAGCGATGCTCTGACGCCCAGGAAGGCTCCCCAGGCGGCGCCGACGATATCGATATTCCTGAGCAGGATCCGATTCACCTGGACGCTGGGGATCCGCCCTTCGGTGAAGCCGACGACGATCAGGCGTCCCTCGGGTGCGAGGCATCGGACGCTCTGGTCGAATCGTTCACCACCGACGGGGTCGAGGATGGCATCGACACCGAGTCCGTCGTTCTGCGCCCGCAGGGCCGCCACCCAGTCCCCCTCCGCATCGAGAACGTGGTGCGCGCCGGCCCGTTCGGCGATGTGCATCTTGTCGGGGCCGGCGGCGATCGCGATGACCTCGGCCCCGAGCCCGCGCCCCACCTGAATGGCGGCGGTGCCGACCCCACCCGCGGCGCCGTGGATCGCGATGCGGTCGCCGGGCCGGATCCGACCTCGGCGGGCGAGGGCGAAGTATGCGGTGTGGTAATTCATGACGAAACCCGACGCGGCCTCGAACGTCAGCCCCTCCGGAATCGCGAGGGTCAGGGCCGGTTCCGCGAGTGCGACGTCAGCAAAACCGCCGAGCATGGTGAAGGCCATCACCCGGTCGCCGGCGCTGAACCCCGAGCCCTCGGGAGCGGAGCGAACCCGACCTGCCACCTCGACTCCGGGCACGAACGGGAGGGGTGGCTTCATCTGATATTCGCCGCGCGTGAGCAGAAGATCGGGAAAGCTCACGCCCGCGGCGACGACTTCGATGACCACGCGAGCCGAATCCTCCGGCTCGTCGACCTCGACCAGATGGAGCCCTGTTGGGCCCTCGAGACCCTGAACCTGCTGTGCCCGCACCTCACTCCTCCGTCCCGCGTATGGGCGCAGATCATGCCATTGTCGGCTCCTGATCAGCGGAACCTGGGGTACCCTTCTCCTGGGCGGCGGGTAACCGGAAGCTGACATCAGCGTTTCCCTACAAGGGGAGCCCAACGTGGCGCGCCGGTCCGGCACGCTGCACGCGGCGGTCAGCACACCCACTTCGACAAGTCGAGAGCAACACCTCAACCATGGCAGCAATCAGCAGATCATCCGTTCGCAGGCGACGCCGGTCGCGCTACAACGTGGTCCCGAACTGGGTCACGCGGAAGCGCGCTGTGGTCTCGGTCGTCGTCATGTTCTCGCTGCTGCTCGTTGCCGGTGGCATCTACGGTGTGCGGCTCTCGTTCGCACTCGCCAAGACCTTCCACACCAACCCGATCAGTGCCGTGGTCGGTGCACTGCAGGGAGGTCGCGGTTCGGCGATCGACCATGAGAAGCAGACGTATCAGCGCATCAACGTCGTGCTCTACGGGTACGGCGGCGATCAGCACTCGGGCGCATTTCTCACCGACTCGATCATGGTCATCTCGATTCAGCCCTTGCAGGGTCGCGCACCGCAGGTTGCCGAGATCTCGATCCCGCGCGACTGGTTCGTGAACATCCCACTACGCAACGGCAAATCGACACAGCAGCGCATCAACTTCGCCTATGCGGCTGGAATGCTCGGCGAGGGCCCCCAACCGGCGAGCGCGGTGGATGCCGGCGCGGCCGTTGCCGACCCGGTGCTCGCCCACATCCTCGGCATCGGCGTCAACTACTTCGTGGGGGTCGACTTCAACGCATTCAAGCAGGCTGTCGATGCCGTCGGCGGCGTCAATATCGATGTCCCGACCGGCTTCACGGATTACCAGTACCCCGCCGGGGAATGCGACCTGGGCAACTGCGCGTACCAGACCGTGCGTTTCAAAGCGGGCATGCAGCACATGAACGGGTCGACGGCGCTCATCTACGCCCGCTCGCGTCATGGCAACAACGGGCAGGGATCAGACTTCGCGCGAAGTCGGCGCCAGCAACAGATCATCGTCGCGCTCAGGTCGCAGATCGAGAGCATCGGTGGATTCGGCAAGCTGCCGGATGTCATCAACGCGCTGGGGAGCAACGTGCTCACCAACCTCACCATCGGCGACGCCGAGTCCCTGTATGGCCTGGTGAACGGTGTCAACCCGGCATCCATCGAGCACATCAGCCTCGATGACACCAACTTCCTCTACGACTGCGGGTATCCGTACCGGTGTGGCAGTTACTACCTCTACGCCAATGACCGAAGCTACAAGTCACTCCAGCATTTCGTCCAGGACATCTTCCCGGCGCCCGCGGCCCTCGCCGACGGCGCTCCGGTGACGTTCGTCAACGCGAGCGGGCGCAACAACAATGCGACCACCCGCTGGGCATCGATCATGCACATGGTGGGCTTCGCCACCAGCGCCGGCGGGAGAGCGCCAACCCAGGCGGTGACCCAGGTGATCGACAACAGTGGTGGCAAGGACACCGCCGCCGCGCAATGGATGGCCGCGTATTTCGGGGTGAGCGTCACCACCGAGCCGGCACCGACCGCGCCGGTGACCACGCCGCCCGCGACTCCTGCGGCGGCCCCTGCGGGCGGTGTGACCGTCATACTCGGCAGCGCCGAAGAGCAGGCGTTCCTCGGTGACCCAGGGGTCGGTCAGTAACCTTCCTGAAGCTGTAGGGGACGCGTGGCACAGAGAATTGCCATCCTGACGGGCGGGGGTGACGCACCAGGTCTCAACGCCGCCATTCGCGCAATCGGCCGGCGCTCGCTCGCCGCCGGTGACTCGCTATTCGGGATTCGCAACGGGTGGGCGGGCATGATCGGTGAGGGCGATGTGATGCACCTTGACCGCTCGAAGCTCTCCGGCATCCTCCAGCTCGGCGGCACCATGCTGGGCAGTTCTCGCGTGAACCCGATGAAGCTCGAGCATGGCATCGACGAGGTCATGCGCAACATCGAGCGGCTGCATCTCGACGCGCTGGTCGCCATCGGCGGGGATGACACGCTGAGTGTCGCCGCCCGACTCGCGGAGCAACGCGCGCGCGTGGTCGGTGTGCCCAAGACCATGGACAACGACCTCAGCATCACCGAGTACTGCATCGGATTCGACAGCGCCGTGAGCGTGGTCACCGAAGCCCTCGATCGTCTCCACACCACGGCCACCTCGCATCACCGTGTGATGGTGTGTGAGGTGATGGGACGCGACACCGGGTGGGTGGCGGTGATGGGCGGCCTCGCGGGCGGTGCCGACATGATCATCATCCCCGAGTTCAGCGTCACCGTCGACGAGGTGGTCGGGCACCTCGAGGTGCGCACGCGAGCGGGAAGCGACTTCAGCATCATCGTCGTCGCCGAGGGCGTTGAGATGGAAGGGCTGCAGTCGAAGGACGCGGCGGAGGGCGCGCGGGATGCCTTCGGGCATGTCCAGCTCTCGCGACGTGGCGTCGGGGAGAACCTCGCGCGCATCATCGAGGAGCGCACCGGACACGAGACCCGGGCGACGGTGCTCGGACATGTGCAGCGGGGCGGCTCGCCCACGGCGTACGACCGGATCTGGGCGACGCGCGTGGGTGCGAAGGCCTATGAGCTGGTCGTCGAGGGACTGTTCGGCGAGATGCCGGTGGTCACCAACGGAACCGTCGATGTCGCGAGCATTGCCGACGTCGTCGCGGAGCAGCGGCGCGTCCCTCGCGAACTCTACGAGCTCGCCCAGATCTTCTACTAGCTCGCGTTAGCGGGACATCACCGGCACGCTGCTGAGCGGCGACCAGCTGGGCGGGGAGCTCGCGTCGAAGTCAAGGTTGGTGGTCACCAGCAGCGGTGGTGACGGCGCGACGGTCAGTGCTCCCTTGATCCACCAGAGCTCGAAGTGCCCGGTGACGTCGGCGGTGTTGTAGTAGACGAGCCCACTGCCATCCGGCGCCCACACCGGGTCCGCGCACAGGCAGTTGTTGACCAGCGTTGTCGGAGTTCCCAGCTTCCCGTTGCTCATGGTCGCGACCTCGAGCCGCGTGCTCTGCAGTCCGGTGCCGCCGATGCAGATCATCGCGACCCTGGTGCCGTCGGGTGACGGAGCCGGCTGCCCGCAATCCTGCGCGGGCGTCGTCAGGACGATCGGTTTGGCGAGAGGATTCACCTGAATCGCGATCTCGGAGTACGCATTGCCGTTCGCGATGGCGAATTTCGAGTAGAGGACCGAGCCGTTGGCCAGTGGCGTCGGGTCGACGTCGCCGCCGGTGAACGGGTTGGAGTTGGTGAGGAGCTTGTTCGCGAGCTTGCCGCTGAGCGTTCCCGACCACACCGAGAAGTCGACCGCCAGGGTGGTGGAATTCTTCGGCTCGTCGTAGCTGAAGTACACGGTGGTGCCGTCGGCGCCGATGTGCGGATAGAACATCCAATTGTTGAGGTAGACCTTGTCGATGTGCGGGTTCGAATTGTTGCTGAGCTGGCGGAGGATCGCCCCCGAGCCGCTGAGCAGGTAGAGGTTGGAGTATTCCGCGGCGCGCAGCACCGCGACGATGTTCTGGGAGTTCGGGATGTACGCGGGCTGCATCCACGAGCCGCTTTTGGTCGAGAGGTGCAGGTCGGTGAAGTACCCGTTGCTGAGCCGGTAGATGTCACCGTTCTGGGCGAGGTACAGCGTGCCCGGGAGGACGATCTTGGGGCGCGTTGCGCTGGGGATGAAGACCGTCGCCTCGGTGGGAATCTTGTGTTTCCTCGACGCGATCAGCCGGTTCACACCAAAACCGAACCCGGCCATGAGCGCGAGCAGCACGATCACCGAAACGGCGCGTCTCATCGTCGCCCCTACACCGCGGGGAAGTACTGGTGCGTCTCGGGGAGGATGAGATTCCAGTTGGGCAGCAGCACGCTCTCGTTGATTTTCTCGCCCGGCACCGTGTAGGGGGACGCGAGGATCACCTGCTTCACGTTCTGCAACTGCACGCTGCTCGCGATCGGCAGCAGCGAGGCGATCTCGCTGATGCTCATGTCGGTCGAGAAGTCATTGGCCATTGCGGTCGCGATGTCCGGCAGGTCGGCGATGCCGAGCAGCTTCGCCTTGGCACGCAGGGCGAGCAGCACCTGCTGCTGACGCTGCGAACGCCCGAAGTCGCTGCGCAGGTCGCCGTGCCGTGAGCGGACGTACATCAGCGCCTGCATGCCGGTCATGTGCTGCGGACCGGGCAGGACGGCGACCCGTTCATATGCATACGGGTCCTTGCCGCTCAGGTCGGCGGGATAGAAGTCGTCCATGACCGGGTTGGTGGCCACGACGTCGACACCGCCCACCTGGTTGATCAGGTTCACCAGCCCGAGCAATCCGATCCATGCGTAGTGGTCGATGTGAATGCCGAAGTTCTCCTCGACCGTCGCCACCGATGCGCTGGCGCCGCCGTGGAGATAGGCGGCATCGATCTTGGCGCTGCCGCCACTAGAGAGCGGCACCCACAGGTCCCGGGGAATGGATTCCATGACCACCTGCCTGGTCTTGGGGTTCATCCTCGCCAGGATCATCGACTGGGTCAGAACGGTACCGCCGAACTTGGCGTCGTTGTCCGAGCCGAGCAGGAGCACGGTGAAGGGCTGCCCGGGCGCCGCCTCCGCCGTGGGCACCGCGGACGCCGATGCCCGTGGGGCAGCCGATGCGCTGGCGCCGGGCGTCGGCGTCGGGAGGTCGCGGATGATCGTGTGCCCGGTGTCCTGGAAGGCGGTCACGATCGCGGGCATGAAGTACGCCACTGTGCCGATGGCTCCGGACAGCACGAAGCCGAGCGCTATGACGAATCCAAGCAGGAAGCGGTTGCGCCGGACGTGATGCCTGCGCACCGATGCGCGTTGTCGTCTCACCTGAGGCTTTATAACGAACTCGGCTGACGTCAGGGTTACGGTGGGTGGGTTTACACGGGGCGCCGGTAGACTTCCTCCGATGCCCGAAGCCCAACTCGCCGAACGCCTCATGGCGGGCGACACGCGCGCGCTGGCTCGTGCCATCCGGATGGTCGAGGACCGGGATCCCGGGATCGCCGACCTCCTTCGTCAGGTTCGCGAACGGGCCGGCCTGGCTCGCGTGGTCGGGGTGACCGGCCCTCCGGGGAGTGGCAAGAGCACCCTCTGCGACCACGTGATCGAGCGCTGGAGAGCCGCCGGACACCAGGTGGGGGTCATCGCTGTCGATCCCTCCAGCCCATTCACCGGCGGAGCGATCCTCGGCGACCGGGTCCGGATGGTCCGCCACACGCTCGACCCGGGTGTCTTCATTCGCAGCATGGCGGCTCGCGGCCATCTCGGAGGACTTGCCGCCGCCGCCCGCGAGGCGATACGCCTCCTCGACGCCTCCGGCCGGGATCGATGCCTGCTCGAGACGGTCGGCGTCGGCCAGTCCGAGCTCGAGGTCATGGAGACCGCCGACACCACCGTGGTGGTCACCACGCCGGCGACCGGCGATGCCGTCCAGATCATCAAGGCGGGCATCCTCGAGATCGCCGACATCTTCGTGGTCAACAAGGCCGACCTGCCCGGCGCCTCCAAGGTCGTCCGCGACCTGAAGGAACTCGTCCGCCATGGGGCCAGGCGCGCCGGCTGGTCTCCGCCCGTACTGACAACCATCGCCGAGACCGGTGAGGGGGTCGACGACCTGGTTGCGGCCATCGACCAGCACGGCGACACGATTGCGGCCTCCGGGGAGCTCGAGCGCCGCCGGATCGCCCGTCTCCGGGCCGAGGTCGAGGCGATCGTCGTCGAGCGAGCCGCCGAGCGTGCGCGAAGTGCGCTGCATGAGGGGACAATGAGTCGAGAGCTCGAAGGCGATCTGAGCCGGGTGGACCCGTACGCCCTTGCCGAACGCATCCTCAACGGGCACAGCAGAGAACCAACGAAGCAATGACCCAGACAATTGACCGGGCGGATGTGCCGCCCGCCGAGCCCGACGAGGCGAGACCTCGGGAGGCGCCACCGATCCCCCAGGACACGCTGGGAGGCCTGCGGCTCGAGACCCGATACGCTCCCGACAACTCGTCCATCGACGTCGAGCGCGACCTCGGCGAGCCGGGTTCCTATCCGTACACCCGGGGCGTGCACCGGACCATGTACCGCGACAAGGTCTGGACCATGCGCCAGTTCGCGGGCTTCGGAAGCGCGCGCGACACCAACGAGCGCTATCGCTTCCTCCTCGACCAGGGCCAGATGGGGCTCTCGGTCGCGTTCGACATGCCGACGCTCATGGGTCACGACTCGGATTCGCCCGAGGCGCTCGGCGAGGTCGGACGCTGCGGCGTGGCGGTCGATTCGGTGGAGGACATGCTCACGCTGTTCAACGGCATCGACGTCGGAGCGGTCACCACGTCGATGACCATCAACTCGCCGGCGCCGATCCTCTTCGCGATGTACCTGGCGGCCGCGGACGAGCAGGGGATCCCCTACACGAAGCTCGGCGGCACGCTCCAGAACGACATTCTCAAGGAGTACATCGCCCAGAAGGAGTTCATCTTTCCCATCCGGCCGTCGATGCGACTCGTGACCGATGTTGTCGAGTTCTGCACGCGCAACGTGCCGAGCTGGAATCCGATCTCGATCAGCGGATATCACATTCGCGAGGCCGGCAGCACCGCGGCGCAGGAGCTGGCGTTCACGCTCGCCGACGGTTTTGCCTACGTGGAGGCTGGTATCGAGCGCGGCCTCGACGTGGACGAGTTTGCGCCGCGCCTGTCCTTCTTCTTCAACGCACACATCGACTTCTTCGAGGAGATCGCCAAATATCGAGCCGCGCGGCGCATCTGGGCGCGGCACATGCGCGAGCAGTACGGCGCCAAGGACGAGCGTTCGCTGAAGCTCCGCTTCCACACACAGACCGCCGGGTGTTCGCTCACCGCGCAGCAGATCGAGAACAACATTGCGAGGACGGCGTTCGAGGCGCTCGCGGCCGTGCTCGGCGGCACCAACTCGCTCCACACCAACTCGATGGACGAGGTGCTCGCCCTGCCCACGGAGAAGGCGGCGCAGATCGCGCTCCGCACCCAGCAGATCCTCGCGTACGAGACCGGGGTGCCATCGGTTGTCGACCCGCTCGCCGGCTCGTGGTTCATCGAGGACCTCACCAACCGGATGGAACAGGCGGCCGAGGATTACTTCGCGGCGATCGCCGAGCGCGGCGGCATGCTCGACGCCGTTGCCGAGGGCTTTCCGCAGCGCGAGATCGCCGACGCGGCATTCCGCTACCAGAGCCAGCTCGAGACCGGAGAAAGAGTCATTGTTGGCGTCAACGTGTTCGAGCACAGCGTCGACATGGTGCAGCCGCCGACGCTGGTCATCGACCCCAACGTGGAGGTCGAGCAGGCGGCACGACTCAGGGCGTTGCGCGAACGCCGCGACAACACCAGTGTCGCCACCCGGCTCGATGCGCTCCAGGAGGTTGCCCGCGGCGCCGACAACCTGATGCCGGCCATCATCGACTGCGTGCGGGCTCGCGCCACCGAGGGCGAGATCGTCGAGGCGCTGCGGACGGTATTCGGCACCTACCGGGAGACGCCCGTTTTTTGACCTTTCCTTAACCCCTCCATAAAGGGGAGGTGGCTAGGCTCAGCCAATATCGTGGGAGCCAAGCACATCCTGGTGGTCGAGGACGAGGAGGTCATCCGTGAGACCCTCCGCTTCAATCTCGTGCGCGAGGGATACCAGGTGAGCCAGGCCGCCAACGGGATCGAGGCGCTCGAGAAGGCTCGCGAGTTTCGACCCGACCTGATCGTGCTCGACCTGATGCTCCCCGAGCTCGGCGGCCTCGAGGTGTGTCGCATCCTGCGTCAGGAGACGACCACGCCGGTGCTCGTCCTGAGCGCCCGGGACAGCGAGCTCGACAAGATCGTCGGCCTCCGGGTCGGCGCCGACGACTACATGACCAAGCCGTTCTCGCTGGCTGAGCTGACCGCGCGGGTGATGGCACTGCTGCGCCGCGCGCAGCCCACCGCTGAGGAACGAGGTGTCGTCGAGGTCGAGGAGTTCGGTGACTTCCGATTCGATCGCGGCGCACGGTCGGTGCGGGTCGGCCAGGAAGCGCTGCGCCTGTCTCCGAAGGAGTTCGACCTCCTGTCCTTCCTCCTCGCCAACCCGGGGAGGGTGCACTCGCGCGAGCAGCTCATCCGGCGTGTCTGGGGGCCGAAGTTCTTTGGCGAGCGCAAGACCGTCGATGTCCATGTCCGCTGGCTTCGCGAGAAATTCGAGCCCTTCGAGGCGCTGCCCTTCAGGATCACCACGGTCTACGGAGTCGGCTACCGGCTGGACCGCATCCTCGAGCAGCGCGAACCCGCAGCGCCCGACGTCGCCGTCATCGAACGGCGGTGACGGCCCGGGAGTTGGCCCTGCCTATACTTGCCGCTCCCACCCGAGTTCGGACCAGGGAGAGGGTCACCTTGGCATCGCCGCTCGCAGTCATCGACATCGGATCGAACTCGGCCCGAATCGCAGTCCTGAGGCTCGACGAATCAGGTCAGCTCGACATCATCGCCGACGCCCGCACCTCACTCCAGCTGGCCCGCCACATCGACGCTCGAGGCCGCCTCGAGGCGAGCGCGGTGACCGATGCGGTCGCGGCGGTGCGCGATTTCCGGGCTGTTGCGGCAGCGGCGGGGGCTGAGCGGACCGTCGCGGTCGCGACCGCCGCAATCCGCACCGCCACCAACCGGGACAGCGTGCTTGCCAGGCTCGAGGCGGACACGGGCCTGGCGATCAAGGTCATCGACGGTGAGGAGGAGGCGCGCTACGCGTTTCTCGGCGCCGTGCACGGTCTCCCGATCGATACCGGCTACCTCATCGACGTCGGCGGCGGGAGCTTCGAGCTCGCCTATTTCGAGCGCCGCCGCGCGTTGCGCTGGTGGACGTTCGAGCTCGGTTCGCTGGTGGTGACCGACCAGTTCCTGGGCAGCGACCCCCCGCGGGCGTCCGAGATCGCCGCGCTTCGCGACCACGTGACCCAGACCCTCAGCGATGCGGGAGTCCCGGTCCTTCCCGAGGATGGCGGCATGGTCGGCACCGGGGGCACGGTGCGGAACCTCGCCAAGATCCACATGCGTTCGGTGGCTCATCCGATCGCCCGGGTCGACGGGTATGTCCTGCAGCGCCGGGAGGTCCGCGAGCTCACATCGCGGCTGACGACCCGGAGCGGCGCCTCGCTGCGATCGGTGCCCGGCCTCTCCACCGACCGCGCCGACTCGATCGCCGGCGGTGCGCTGGTGGTCATCGCGGCGATGGAAGCCCTTGGGGCTCGAACCCTCATGGTCTCGGGCCACGGCCTGCGTGAGGGCATCGCGCTTGCCGAGCTGAACCTGCCGCTTCCCGAGGTGTGGCAGGTTCGGCGTTCGTCCGTGGCAGCGCTGGCGTCGCGGTTCTCGACGTGGGACGCGGGCCGGGCAACGCGCCGGGTCGAGATGACCCGCGCCATCCTCGGCGTCGCCGACCCGAGCATGACCGCGGAGATGCGCGAGGTGCTCGACCATGCGACCACACTGCTCGACGTCGGGCCGAGCATCAACTACTACGACCGCTGGACCCACGCCGCCGGGGTGACCGCCTCCGCCGACCTCCAGGGCTTCACCCATCGCGAGGTGGCCCTGATCGCGACGACGCTGGCGCGGCTGGGCAAGGCCCGCAGCAACCTGCCGCGGTACGCTCGGCTCTGCACACGCGACGACATCAAGCGCATCGACAAGCTCGCGGTGATCATCGAGCTCGCCGATGAGCTCGACCGCCGCGTCAACGGCGGCGGACCGCCGGTCTTCCGCTACGACGAGCGTCGCAACCGTGTGGTCGTCTCCACCGGCCTTCCCTACACGTGGGAGCCCGAGGATCTGGCCCGGCGCTTCCGCACCCGGATCGGGCGGACGCTCAGCCTGCGTCCAGCAGAGACGTCGGGAGAGCGTACGCGGGGGGCGGAATCTCCAAACGGCCGATCGACTGGTAGAGGTCCTCGACGAGCGTGATGAGGATGGGAGGAGCGTCGCAGGCAAACATGAGCGCCTCTATGGTGGCCACCTGGCGGCGCAGGCCTTCGACCTGGTCGATCCGGTCTCAGGGCGCCGATGCGACGTACTGCACGGCTTCGAGTATGCGGTGAGCCTGCGCCCCAAAGCGATTGTGAAATGGCTATGGTGCGGGGGCGATCTGATGGTGTTCTCCAGGGACAGTAGAGTTCTGTGGATATGAGCGAGCCATTGCTGCACCCCAACCACCCTGTGCTCGCTGATGAGCTGACGCACCTGCGACGCATCGTCGCCGACATGGGCGAGCTGGTCGACGCCGCCATCACCCAGGCCACCAGCGGCCTTGCCGAGCGCGATGTGAGCCTCTGCGCGCGCGTGATCGCCGACGACGCGCTGGTCAACGACCGCCAGCGCGAGCTCCGGGAGATCTCCTTCTCGCTCATCGTCAACCGCAGCCCCGAGGCCCGCGAGCTGCGCGAGATCATCGGCCTGCTCAACATGTCGTCCGAGCTGGAGCGCATGGGCGATCACTGCGTGAGCATCGCCAAGCTCGCCCGCAACCTGGCTGACCTGCCGCCCCTGGAGACGTACGTCGACGTCCCCAAGATGGCCGCCTACTGCAGCGACCAGGTGCGCGGCATCCTCGCCGCGGTGGTCTCGCGAGACGTCCTCCAGGCGCGGCGCATCGCCGCCGGGGATGACCGGGTCGACCGCATCTACCACCGTCTCTTCGACGACCTGATCCAGCTGATGACCGAGGACAACACCACCGTCTTCCGGGCCACCAACCTCGTGTTCATCGCCCATCACCTCGAGCGCATCGCCGATCGCGTGACCAATATCGCGGAGGATCTCGTGTTCCTCGACTCGGGTGCGATCGAGGAACTCGGCTGATGGCGGTATCCGAGCCCACGGAAGCGCGTGACAGGGTCTCGCCGGCCGCCCCCAGGCGTCCGGCTCGTCCCGTCCAGCTCGGCGACCGGCATCGCTACATCAACCGCCACCTGAGCTGGCTCGATTTCGACACCCGCGTCCTCGAGCTCGCCGAGGACACCTCCCGCGCCCTGCTCGAGCGGGCGAAGTTCCTGGCCATCTCCAGCAGCAACCTCGACGAGTTCTTCCAGGTCCGTGTCGGCGGCCTGATCGAGCAGCGCCGGGCAGGTGTGGCGGCGCTGAGCCCTGACGGCATGACCGTCGACGAGCAGCTGTCCGAGATCCAGCGCCGTGCCATCGACCTCACGGCGCGTCAGATGCGGGCGTTCCGGGCCATCGTCGAACGCCTCGGCGAGGTCGGCCTTCGCTTCTCCAACTATGGGGCGCTCGACCACGGCGATCGGGAGCACGTCGACGCGGTCTTCGAGGAGCGCATCTTCCCGGTTCTGACCCCGCTCGCGGTCGACCCGGCGCACCCGTTCCCGTACATCAGCGACCTGTCCCTCAACCTGGCCGTCGTGGTTGGCGCGCCTCGAGGAAGCGAGCAGCGGATCGCCCGCGTCAAGGTCCCGCCGTTGCTGCCGCGATTCGTGGTGATGCCGGACGGTGAGCGCTTCGTCCCCGTGGAGCAGGTCATCGCCGCGCATCTCGACCGCCTCTTCCCGGGGATGCGGGTGATCGGCCAGTACCCGTTCCGGGTGACGCGCAACGCCGACCCGGCGCTCGAGGAGGAGGAGGCCGAGGACCTCCGCACCGCCGTCCAGGAGTATCTCCGCCGCCGCCGCCGCTCGCCGCAGGTCGTGCGGCTCGAGATCGACGACACCATGACCGAGGAGGTCAAGCGGCTCCTCATGCGCGAGCTCGAACTCTCCGGCGAGGACGTCTACACCGTTGCCGGGCCCCTCGACCTGAGCGGCCTCTGGGGCCTCTACGAGCTCAACCGGCCCGACCTCAAGGAGCGGCTTCCCGCCCCGGTGATCCCGCCCGCCCTGGCCAGGTCCACGAGTGAGGACGGCGAGGTGGACATCTTCCGGGTGATCGACGAGGGCGATCTCCTCGTCCACCACCCTTACGAGTCCTTCGCGAGCAGCGTCGAGGCGTTCATCGACCAGGCCGTGAGCGATCCGGACGTGCTGGCGATCAAGCAGACGCTCTACAGGACCTCCGGCCCCGACAGCCCGATCGTCCGCTCCCTCATCCGCGCCGCCGAGTCCGGCAAACAGGTGGTCGCCCTGGTCGAGCTCACCGCCCGATTCGACGAGGAGGCGAACATCACCTGGGCCGCCGAGCTCGAGAAGGCCGGCGTCCACGTCGTCTACGGCGTCGTCGGCCTCAAGACGCACGCCAAGGCGACCCTGGTGGTGCGGCGCACCGGCACCGGGATCCGCCGCTACTGCCACATGGGCACCGGGAACTACAACTCCCAGACGGCGCGGCTCTACGAGGACATCGGCCTGCTCTCGTCCGACACCGAGCTCGGCGAGGACCTCACCGACCTCTTCAACTACCTCACCGGGTACAGCCGCCAGCGCCAGTACCGCCGCCTGCTGGTCGCCCCGGTCACGCTGCGCAGCGGGATCGTCGAGCTCATCCGCACGCAGACCCACAGTGACGGCCGGATCATCATCAAGTGCAACCACCTGATCGATCCTGAGGTCATCGAGGCGCTCTACGCGGCGTCGTCTGCTGGGGCGCGGATCGACCTGATCGTGCGCAGCTCCTGCGGAGTGCGGCCCGGGGTCAAGGGGATGTCCGAGAACATCTGGGTGCGCTCACTGGTCGGTCGATACCTCGAGCACTCGCGGATCTATCACTTCGGTGACGACCGCTGGTACATCGGATCCGCCGACCTGATGGGGCGAAACCTCGACGGGAGAATCGAGACCGTGGTGCCGGTGATCGACCCCCGCCTCCAGGCTCGACTCGCCGAGGTGATGGACGTGCTCCTCGCCGACGACGTGCTCGCTTCCGAGCTCAACCCCGACGGGAGCTGGCACAAGGTGCCGACGATTCGCCATCTCGACGCACAGGAAGAGCTGCACAGGCTGGCGGTCGAGCGCACCGCACTGTGATCGCCCCGGAGGGGGCGGAGCTCGGACGCGCACTCCGTCTCGAGGTGCCGATCACGTTCTCGCCCGAGCCGCTCGACGGCATCGGCCAGGCAGCGGCGGTGATCGTCGAACCGGTTCGCAAGCTCCGGACCACGCATTGGGACACCGCCGAACTCCGTCTGGCTCGCTGGGGAGTCTCGCTCGAGTACTCGGCGGATCCGGGGTGGGTGCTGCGCCTTCCGCCGACCGGCGAAGGAATGGCCGCACCGGACGGCGCCGAGCTGCACTTCGACGGCTCCCCGGATCAGCCCTCGGATCAGGCGCTGCAGCTCGTGCGCGTGTACGCACGCAACGCGCCGATCGAACTGGTCGCCCGTCTGGTCACGGTGACCGTGGAGACGGTGCTGCTCGACGCCGATGGGGCGGTGCTGGCGCGCCTCGTCGACGACACCGTCTCGGTGTACTCGGGCCCTCGGATCACGCAGCGCTTTCGCGAGATCGAGCTGTTCAGCGACAGCGGTCCGCTGCTCGACCTGATCGCCACCCGGTACCAGTCCGCCGGAGCGCAGCCGTCGCGTCCGCGCGCCCTGGTCGCCCGAGCGCTCGGGCTGGTGGGCACACCGCCGCCGGAGGTCGGCTCGGTCACCCTCGGCGGTGCCGCTACCGCCGGTGACGTCGTGCGCCGGTCGTTGAGCACATCGGTGATCCGCCTCATCCGCCATGACCCGGGGGTGCGGCTGGGCGTTCATCCCGAGGACGTCCACCAGGCTCGGGTGGCAACCCGGCGGCTGCGCAGCGACCTGCGGACCTTCCGTGCGCTCCTCGATGAGTCCTGGGCCGAGAGACTCCGCGACGATCTCCGCTGGCTGGGTGGCGAGCTCGGGAGGGTTCGAGATGCAGAGGTCCTGCGTGACCGTCTGCGCGCCGCGGCCGGGACGCTGCCCCCGGCCGACCGGCGCCCGGCACTGGCAGTCGTCGCGCCCCTGGGCACGCAGGTTGGATCGGCGCGGCGGCACCTCGTCAACGCCATGAACACCGAGCGCTACATCGACGTGATCGATCACCTGGTGGCGGCGGCCCGCACGCCGGTGCTCACCGAGCTGTCGGCATCGCCCGCGCGCGAGGTGCTCCCCGGCCTGGTCCGCAAGCCGTGGCGATCGCTCAGGTCGGGCGCGCTCGCCGCCCGCGGCGATGTTCCCGACGAGCAGCTCCACGACCTGCGCATCAGGGCCAAGCGCTGTCGCTACGCGGCCGAGGCGGCGGCCGCGGCGACCGGCAAGAATGCCGCGAAGTTCGCGCGGGAGGTCGCGGCCCTCCAGGAGGTGCTCGGGGAGTTGCACGACGCGGTGGTGGCCGAGGCGTGGCTGCGTGATCGATCGGCTGCGCCACGAGTTCACGAGACGGCGCTCTTCGCCGCTGGCGAGCTGGTCGCCCAGCAGCGAGACGCGGCAGCTCGAGCCCGAACCGGGTGGCCGGCCGTGTGGAAGCGCGTCGAGGAGGGGTGGTCGCGTGCCTGGCGATGAGGCAACCAGCTACCTCGTCCGCCATGCCAAGGCGGGGTCACGCGAGCGCTGGACGCGTCCGGACCGCGAGCGACCACTGACCGAGGCGGGGCGCATCCAGGCCGCCGGACTGGCGCGCATCCTGGCGGCCACCACGCGGAGCGTCGTGTCCAGCCCGTACGTCCGCTGCCTCGAGACGGTCGCTCCGCTCGCTGAGGCCGTGGGGCTACGAGTCGAGGAGGACGGTCGCCTCGCGGAGGGCGAGGAACCGTCCTGGGCGATGGGCCGGCTCGCGTCGACTCCCGGGTCGGTGCTCTGCACGCACGGCGATGTCATGGCGTCGATCGTGACCAGCCTCGCTGACTCCCGTGTGCCCATGACCGGCGGGATGCAGTGGGCCAAGGGAGCGACCTGGGCGTTCGCCATCGCTGGCGGCCGGATCGTCGGAGGCCGCTACCTGCCGCCGCCTGACTGAGGTTCCCAGGCGAGACCGTCGCGGTCACCGGCCACGCGGATGAGCACGCAGGTCCAGGTCCGGAAGGGTCGCCAGACCTCGGCCAGGGTCGCGAGCTCGGCAGGGATCGCGGGCTGCTTGAGCTCGTAGAAATGGCGGATGTACGACGGGATGCGGGGCTCGCCGAGGGTCAGGATGTCGGTGGCGCCGGTCGAGCGGAGCAGGATCAGCCCGGCGTAGGTCGGACCGATCCCGGGCAGCAGTTGCAGCGCGGCCATCGCATCGTCCGGCGGCATGCCCAGCAGCCTGGCCGGGTCGAGCTGCCCGTCGAGCGCTGCCCGGGCAATCGCGTGGAGGCGGTCGATGCGCTGCGGCTCCAGGCTCGGAAAGGCGTCGATGCGGAGCAGCTCGGCCGGCGTTGGGAAGGATTCGCGCTCGCCGCCGGGAAGCTGGAACACCCGCCCGTGCGCCGCGGACAGGCGTTTACGAACTGCGGTCGCCTGAGTTCGATGCCTGCGCTGGCTGAGGATCGCCCAGGCTGCGGCCTCGTAGGGCGAGTGGAACAGCACAGGACGCAGACCTGGCAACTCCGATTGGAGCCGGCCGATCACCGGATCTCGGGCGCCGACCTCTGCCCAGCCCAAGCCGGACTGGTCGAGTGACAGGACGCGGCGCACCTGGGCCACGACCCGGTTGGGTTCGGCGTCGCCGTAGACGCGGCAGTTGAGAACGCCGTCCGCGTCCTGGGTCACGTGCGCGGCCGCGTGATGCACGAGGTCGTCGGCGACGAACGCCAGCGACATCGAATCCCCGTCGGGCCTGGGACGCCCCGTGTTTGGACCGAAGCCGAAGCTTGCCGCCGCTGCCAGGGAGAACGCCCCGTCGGGCGTGATCGTGAGCTCCCTCTGCGCGTCGGTCACGTCCCGCTCAGCTACTGGCGGAGGCGGAGGATCAGGTTGATGACCACGGTGAGGACGACGCTGACCACGATGCAGAAGGCCACCGGGAAGAAGAACGAGAAGCTCCCGCTGCTCACCGAGATGCTGCCGGGCAGCTGGGTCACACCCGCACGGGTCAGCAGGATGAGGACACCGCCGATCACCAGAGCCATCGCTCCCCCGATCAGGAGCAGCTTGCCGACGTCGCCGAGTGCCATGACAACACTCTAAGGTAGAGTCCGCGAAACGCATCCACTTCAAGCAGGTCCGGAGAGGCCGGCAAGGGATCGCGGCGCCGCTGCGCGGCCGCCCTTGCCCGAACCCGTCCGGGCTGGAGGGCGAAGCGCCA